>Ga0209405_1000518_pt1 | contig 31279 bp, 25 predicted proteins | sample COGITO_mtgs_1105_6_FD_184803 | JGI IMG/M metagenome (GOLD analysis project Ga0209405, IMG submission 184803) | Pelagic marine microbial communities from North Sea - COGITO_mtgs_110516 (SPAdes) (version 2) | ecosystem: Environmental > Aquatic > Marine > Epipelagic ...
CATTAGCTGCTCCCACTCGCATCAACAGAGTAATCAGGCTGCCCATCAGCCCGCAAACAATAATGATCCAGGCGATGGTTTCATCCATCATCACGTCGAGCAGTATGGAGGAGAAGTTACTCAGGGCAGCAGCCGGTTCGAGCATTAATAATCCAACAAACACACCTGCCAGTAAGGATTCAATGGGTCGGCGACTCAATATCGCAGTAACGACGGTGACAAGTGCTGGAAGTAGTACTAGTAAACTAGTTTCGGTAGCCAAAAGAAATCTCCTAGATGGATTTCGGGTTTATTAAGAGCTAGTCTAATGATACTACCTATCTGCAAGCATGTCATTCGACATGCCTTGAGGCTTGTTAAGCGTGATTCTATAATGCGCAATATTTCGACCCAGCCTTTGAGGCAAATGCTGCCTATCAATCAAGTTTCTAATCCGGAGTTGCTTTTACATAGTACCAGTACCGTTGGTAGCATTTAAATGAGTAAAGTAGTCTAAAAGGATCCCATGAATACGAATTCCCCCGCAGATGATGATGCCCTTGAAGGCCCTATATTCCCTACCTTTATAAGGTACATGATGCCCACTTTGCTGGGGTTGATCGCCATGACGTCCGGTTCATTGGTGGATGGTATGTTTATCGGCAACTATATTGAGCGGGATGGCGAAACCCTTGCTCTGGCATTAGAATTTGTCGCCTATATTTGGCCGGTGTTTATTTTTGCCGGTTTTACCATGTTGATATCCGGCTACCTAACTGCAGTGCATCTGCCGTTTCAATCGGCACTCGTGGCCAGCTGCCGCAGTTTGATTATGCCCGCAGGATTGCTGATTTTGTTTTATATGCTGTTATCGGATTACCGTTTTGTTGCCGCTATCTCATTGGCTGAGGCGATTAGCTTTGTTATCGCGGTAACCCTTTATATCTACCATACCCCGACAAACATTATCCGAGGGCAGGGTTGAGGGAATTTGAAGGGCGTATTCCTTCTCAAGTCGGGGCTGTAAAAACAAAAATCGTTATCTGCCTTTTTCTTTGGAGTAGATTCAGAGCGAGCTATTCTAATTCCGGTGGTGCTGGCCATTCCAACCTAGTTTCGGGATTGAAAATGCCTTCGAATACGAAAGTCTTGTAGGTCTTGCGAAAGCGTTTCGCCAGCCTTGCCCGGCCTTCTACAGAGTCAGATCCACAGAGAACCAGAAAGAGCCCGACCAGGGAAGCGCTCGCAGTGATAATCGCGGTCATGTCAGGGTCCAGATCGTCTCGTAAATGCCCATTTTTCTCGTGCCAGCGGAAAAGCTTTCTGTAATGAATAATGAGTGGATCGTGCTTGGCTCCGTCCCTAAACATTTGCTGGATCCTAATCTTTAGTAAACTTAAGTCTTCGGTACTGAGCTCTGAGGCATCTTCAAAAGATTCGCGCTTGGCAAATGAGTGGTCAAGTGTGTATAAGAGTTCCTTGTCGAGTTTTTCCTCAACTGCGGCAATCAAATCTTCTTTCTTCTTGAAATGATAGTAGGCGCCGGGGCGCGTGATACCGGCTCTTCGCGCCACCTCGGATACGGAGACAGCCTGCTCACCGATTTCGGCCATGAGCCGCATTGCAGCGTTCATAAGAAGTTCTCGGGTCTCGAGAGACTTCGCCTTCCTGGCGTCCCGGACTTTCGGCTCCTTGACAACTTTCAGGTTTTTTTCTTTATCTCCGGCTGGCGAGTACTTGGGCAGCTCTGGCCAGTGTTCCAGGGTATCTGGCAGTAAAGCACCAAAAAAAAGTAATTCGTAATTGGTTCTGCCGAAAATTTTCGCCTGCTTATGGCGACGACTGTTTTGCTTGAACTCCGACACAGCTAGGAAGGAAGAGACTAGAGTGATTCCGGTAGTAATGATGGCGCCGATATCGGGGTCAATGCCGGGACGCAGGCGATTCTCGCGCTTCGCCCTCATAAAGCCTCGCTGCCGGGACCGGATTATTACATCATTAGGTCCCTCTTCCAGCAGGCGTTGGATACGCAGGAAAATCGCATCCTGATCTTCGGCGGCCAGCTCAGCCGCGTGCGAGTAGAGGTATTTATCTACCTTGCTGCCAGCGAAGGTTTTGACCAACTGGTGGTCAGTTTCGTTTCGCACGGCTTCAAGTAATGCCTCGCGAGTCTTGAAGTGGTAATACGCACCGGGGCGGGTGACACCTGCTGCTCGTGCAACAGCTGAAACTGAAACAGAGTTGATACCTTTTTCCACTACTAATTTCGATGCTGCTGAGATTAGCTTGTGGCGTGTTACCCGACTTCGGGCTGACCAGCCATTTTCTTTCTCTAATTCATTCGTAGTCTGGTTCTCGGGTGGCATCGCTAGGTTAACGCCTTTGTAAGTTGTGAGTTGGTGACCGAGGTCTTCAGATCTAACCCCATCGCAAGCATAACAGAATTGGCTTGTGCCGTGCAAAAAAGGCTGTATTCGGGATGACGTATTGGCATACAGTTCTCGATGCGGGTCGGCTTGAATAATACTTAACACCTAAGACAGGCTAAAAAACAATGTTGCCCAGGTGGATGCTTCGAGTTTCATGGTGGCATGCAACCGTGTGCATGTGTAATCTGAAAGGGAATAGGGCGCTAATGAAAAATTCTACCTGGAGAACGGAAGAGAGGCATACGACACTAGACTTGCGGAGAGTTACGGTTGCGTGAGCGCCTGAAATCGTCTTCTTGCACTTTCTCGAGAACGACGAAAAGTACAACTACACTGAATTCGATGAGCTATCTAACAAGCTTGCAAAGGGCTTGCACACAGCCGATGTTGCTCAGGGTGACAGCATCGCCTGTTGTTGGATAGCCATGCAGATTCCGTCACCTTATTAATAGCAGCGTCAAGAGGCGAGGGCACGGTATATAGATGAACTATCCGCAGCAATAAAAGCCAGGGCGGGGGACTTCACAGTCTGCGCCGTGCGGGAGATATCTTCGCCATACAGTTTCTCCAAGGGGCTGGTAGCGATGGCTCGAATGATGTTGAAGCTTTATGGTCAGTTGGTCAGAAATTTCGAGTTTGAGGAGAGGCGGCCAGGGTATTTCGGTCAGGTTATCGTGCGCTAGGTACCGGTTGGTGTTGTGGCGGCGATAGTACCTTTTAATGGGGCTCTGTTTGCAGCCATGTTAAAAGTTGGACCGGCATTGACTTCAGGCTAGACTGTAGTGCTTGCCTGATCAGTACAGGATATGAATGCCGCGCTCTCCCATCCCGACTTTAAATAGGGTTTCAAAGTGCTGAAAGGTAAGCGTGCGACCCTGATGTTGCATCGCTCGATGGTGTCATTGCGTTGATCAATAACAAGGCCACGCCTATTGATACGGTACCGCCAAATTATTGAGTTCGGAGGAAAAGCAGTATCAGAGCGATCAAGTATCGCGACTAATAATCAGCATGATTGGATCAAGATGTATGGCATTACTAAGGTGTTTGAGTGAAATTTCGATTCTCTAGTGCTTTTGCATTAAAAGGCTTCCATCCGCTAAGCCAGAAGGACGACAACAGCTCGTTACTACTTTCAACATTGCATAGATACATAGACTCAACTTTTTTCCCGGTTTGGTTGAATAAAACGTCTTGGAAAAAAACGACATAGTGGCCGTTGAGGGACTTTATTACTTCAACTTGGTCTTTCAAATTTTTATTAATTGTGTGAAACAATGCGGAACTAGTTAGCCCCTGCGTAAAATTCTCCATTTAGAATTTTACGCAGCAAATCAAATTCGCGATTCACAATGAATTCTTCGTGATCAGGGAATTCTTGCCGAAGCACCCTGACTTGTGTATCCCGTCAGCACCAGTTGGACTAAATTAGCCATTTGATTAAGAGAGGGTTTTGGTTCATCGTTTACTCGAAGAGGAAATGATGATGACTAGAAAATCCAGTGCCGAAAAGACCGTGCGTGACATCCTTCGCGCCACTCGAAAACATTATTCGTCTGAAGAAAAGACCCGTATTGTACTCGAAGGATTGCGTGGCGAAGAGAGTGTAGCCGAGCTATGCCGTCGAGAAGGTATCAATGCGAACGTTTATTATCGTTGGTCAAAAGACTTTCTGGAAGCCGGCAAGAAGCGCTTGTCAGGCGATACAGTGCGCGAAGCGACGACCGATGAGGTCAAAGACTTGCGTGCGGAGAAAGCCGCCCTAAAAGAAACACTGGCGGAACTGTTTATGGAAAACCGTGTGCTCAAAAAACCGTGCTCGGGGATGGGGAGGACGGTATATGAGATACTCGGCCTCTGAAAAATACGAGATCATTCAACTGGTTCAACATTCGGATCTATCTGTAAAGCGCACACTGGCTCGATTGGATATCCATAAGTCCACATTTTATAACTGGCTTGGCCGTTATCAAGATGGTGGCCTTGATGCACTCGAGGACAAGAAGCCACAGGCATCACTCGTATGGAATAAAGTCCCAGCGGATCGTCGTGAAGCGCTGATTGATTTTGCTTTACGTGAAACGGATTTATCGCCGCGTGAGTTAGCGGTACGCTACACCGATGAGCAATCCTACTTTGTCTCGGAATCTACTGTCTATCGACTGCTTAAACCGCAAGATTTAATTACCAGCCCTGCGTATATCTTGATGAAAGCAGGAGACAAGTTCCAGCAACCCAGTCGGCGGGTAAACGAGTTATGGCAAACGGATTTTACGTACTTCAAGATCGTAGGATGAGGCTGGTATTACTTATCGACAGTCCTGGATGATTACTCTCGTTTCATTTTTGCTTGGCGTTTGTGCACGACGATGAGTACGAGTGATGTCTCTGATACCTTGGATGATGCGTTAGCTTTTACTGAACTCAATCAAGTGAAGGCCCAGCATCGCCCGCGCTTACTCAGTGACAATGGCCCGTGTTATATCTCGGGCGAGCTCGCTGATTATCTGGAAGAAAATGGCATAAGTCATAAGCGCGGCCGCCCTTACCACCCACAAACGCAAGGAAAGATCGAGCGTTGGCATCGTTCGATGAAAAATCAAATCTTGCTCAATCACTATTATTTACCGAGCGAGCTAGAAGAGCAGCTCCATCGCTTTGTGAGCTATTACAATCACAATCGTTACCGCGAGTCGATAGACAACCTAACACCGGCTGACGTGTATTACGGAAGAGGAGAAACTATATTAAACCTACGGGAACGGATTAAACTCAACACCATCGCCTTACGGCGAAAAAACCATTATGATCAACAACGATCAAACAACCTGATGAACTAAACCATCTCTTAAATCAGGCCGCGAACGGTCCAACTATCTTTGACGACATACACTCAGTGTTGCTAAATATTCGGTGAGATCGGGCCAGCTTAATTAGAAATGGCCCTGGAGCTGGCTTCGACATAGCAAGTTCAGGGCAGAGGTATTAGACGGGGTTTATTGATCGCTTACGCTGCTTGGGATCAGTCAGTGCTTTTAGTTTGGGAAAGAGGTTTGAATTTCCTGTCCTTTTCTAATGGCAGCAATCCAAGTAAGAGTAAGGGTACAAACAGAATTACTTGCACTGCCATCATTGGGGTTTTGTAACTTCCTGTAGTATCAAACACCACGCCCACCGACAGTGGAGCAATAAAAATAAAGCACGTAACAATCAGTTGTACAAAACCATAAATCATACCAAATCGTTTAGTACCCCATATTCGTCCCACATATTCTGCTTCGCAGGGAAGTGTTGCTGAAACACTAAAAAAGAACAGAGTTGCTCCGGTTGAAAACAACCAAAAGGCACTAGAGTAGCGCACTAAAACCCAGCCGATGGACATCATTAGAACTGCAAGTATAGTTGCCACCTTTGGACCCTTGCGGTCATTTAAATAACCAAAAACCATTTTCCCTGGAATTAGCGCTATTGCGGCAATAGCCAACAGACGCGCAGCATCTTGCATCTCAAACCCATTTTCGATAGCCCAAGGTACCATGTGCGTCATGAGTATAATCATTGAGGAACTGATTATGGCAAATGAGAGTGCCACCATCCAAAATTGCGATTCAAGCAGAATGGATTTGATCGAAGTATTATCTTTATCAGTGGCAATTGAGGTGTTGGATTCCGGCCGGCCATCGGGATAATGACCAACCATTTTCGGATTCTTAATTATTCCAAAAAGCGTTACGGCAGCGGAAATTATAATACATGCACAGCCTAGTATCAGGAGTGCATGTCGCCATTCTCCTGCGGCTATGAGCGCATTGGAAACCAAAGGAACTAAAGCGCCTCCAAATGAAGTGCCAATCGCTGCGATGGCTATCATTGTGCCGCGTTTATTTACAAACCAGTTGGCTAGGATTGCCATTGATGGTATAGGTCCCAACAGCGATTGCCCGATCCCTACACCTAAAATCCACACCGTCACAACAGCAATTAAATTGCTTGATTGGGATATAAATATTAAGCCGCTCCCAATCATAAGTCCGCCCACAAACATAAACTTTTTAGGCGATCCTTTATCAATGCGATGGCCAATCCATGGTCCGATTATTGCCCCTGTTATCATTACCAAAGAAATACCCATACTCGACTGGGAGCGGTTCAGATCATACTCACTCTCAAATGCACCCATAAAAACTGGATATAAGTAAATGCTTAATCCAATTGCTAGAGCTTGAGCTGCAAACGTCGCTGCTACTATACGGTATCCATAATAATTAAAAGAGCGTGAAGAGGAGGGAGGGGGAGTCATATCATTTTTTCCAAGATTATTCGAATTGTTAGTACTTCAGTAAATTGCTCTTTTCAATCAGAGCAGTACAGTGGAGCAGGGCAGGCACCAAGATAAGATTTGCTCTACAGGAGGCTACCTCTTCTTCGCTTCTATTAATGGCTAGGCTTCCCGAACTAAAAAAGGGATATCCCTTACCCAGCCTCAACTCATCGAGTATTACTGGCTTGAGCGAGGCACCCACGAACTTGGCAGCGACACAATATTTAGATTATCATACCTGTCAACAATATAGTGCTGCTGGTCAAAGGGGGTTTCCAGTTTTTTAATTCAATTTCGGAGTTTAAATTGGTATTCCACAAATCATTCTGTTCGTCTCTTGGGCCACTCTCCTCAGGAGATTATGAAAGCAGGAAAGATCATGTGCTACGAGACCGGGCAGCTTATGTATTACTTATAAGGATTCAAACGCTTATGAGTTCTTCTCTCATAACTATTCTTATTTAAGTTTGCGGAGCGACATGAACCACGAGACCATCTTGCTTGTCTGTTAGGTTTACTTGACAAGCCAGTCTACTATTTTCCCGTTTGGTTTCCAGATAGTCGAGCAACATGTTTTCGGCGTCACTTTTTTCGCCCAGGGGCCATACTCGTGTTTCCTTGTTTGTTTCCCGTGTTGGGGCATGGGAAATAGAGGGTGCTGCTAAAGGTGTTGGACACTAACTGGGCGGAAAATCCGTGAACTTTAGGACCATGATGGAGTGCTGGTGCGAGAAACGATACCGTAGTTTGTAGAAAACAGATACGGATAAATAAATTGAATGAGCAGGTCTCGCTCGACTACTAGGTAAACCGGCTTGGCTTCTGGTACAGGGTTATCGCGCTCGCCGGGCAGCGTTATGCAGGTCGGTGACACCGGTTTTTAACCCATGGGCTGCCGCCGCACCTCCCTCGATAATAGTTTTATTCGTGAATGACATTGCAGATCCTGTAGGCCAGTACCGGCCTATTTGTCTAAACACTCAGTAGCATGGCCTGGCGATTTTAAGTTGACATAAGTGTAAAAAATAAATTATTGTAGTCACAGGTGTATAGTAATTTAAATAGCCTTTACATATTTCTTTGGCCTGCCATTGGTGGTGTCCAGTTTATCCAGATCGGTTCTACAATAATAAAATTGAGGTAGTCCTTATGAAAACGACAATTAAACAGCTAATCGGCTTGACGGGATGTCTAACGCTTTCCTTTGGAGCGGCGGATCATGCCTTCGCACAGCTCGAGGAGGTGATAGTAACTGCTCAAAAGCGTGAGCAAAATCTGCAGGATGTGCCTGTGGCCGTATCGACGTTCTCCGAAGAGCAACTTAAGAACCAGACTATCCAGGAATTCTCGGACATTCAGGCGCAGGTACCGGGCCTGGCCGTACGGACCACGCACCACGACCCCTCGATCGCCCAGGTTTCCATTCGCGGCCAGCAGCAGGCGGATTTCCTTCTAACCACGGATTCGTCGGTAGGCGTCTACGTCGACGGCGTGAATCTACCGCGCCAGGCGGGGCTCAACGCCAACATGTTCGACATCGAGCGCATTGAGGTGCTGAAAGGCCCCCAGGGTACACTCTATGGTCGCAACACGACGGGCGGAGCAGTCAACGTCATCACGCATAAACCCGATTTCGATGGTATGCACGGCTTCCTGGAAGGTGCGTTCGGCAATGAGAACTTCACGCAACTCTCTGGTGCGATCAACATCCCGCTGGCAGATACGGTGGCGGCCCGCCTTGCCGTTCAGAAAACCGATCGAGATGGTTGGGGGCAGTCGCGGTTCAACGGCAACGAACTGTATGACCAGAACGAGCTGTTCTTTCGCGGATCTCTGTTGTTTGAGCCCAGCGATCGCGTGCGCGTTCTGCTTCAGACCGATTACCTGGATATCGACGAGGGCGGCGCGGTAGAAAAGCTGCTGCAGCCCGGAGGGAACCTGACGAATGGTCTTCCTTTTACTGGCGCCCTGTCGGCCGGCACGGAGCTGCTCGGTCCCGATGCATCGTTTGCAGACCAGGTAAATGCCGGATATGCGGCCCTGGAGAGATTTGTTGACGGCGACCTGCTGGCCCCTGATGCAGATGCCGACTCGTACGCAGAGGCCACATTGTACGGTGGCGGGCTTACGGTCTCCATAGACCTCACGGATGAGATCGAGCTGAAGTCGGTGACGGGGTACCGGAACTGGGAGACTGAACAGTTGCTGGATATGGATGGCTCTCCGTTCGTTTTATTGCACCCGATACTTGCGGTCGATGCCGATGTCTTTACCCAGGAGCTGCAATTGCTGGGTAGCACCGAGCGTCTGAACTGGGTGTTCGGAGGCTTCTATAGCCGTGAAGAAGGTGTAGATGGGAGCCGAACAATCGCCGTGGCGGCCCTCAACCCGACGCGAAACATCACCGAAGGCCTAGTCACCAACACCAGTTGGGCGGTCTTTGGCCAGGGCACCTATACCATTAGCGACAGCCTGAACCTCACAGCCGGTTTGCGCTGGACCGAGGAGAAGAAAGAACTCACCAACAAAAATCGGCTCGAAGTGGCGGCCACGGGCGACCTCATCGGGTGCCGCGTGCCACCGGGCAATATCCCGCTGGATCAATGTTCGGTGGACTCCTCTGATAGCTTCAGCGATCCATCCTGGTTGATCTCTCTGGACTACCGCATCAATGAGCAGGTCATGGTCTACGCATCAAACTCCCGCAGTTGGCGTGGGGGCGGTCAGAACCTGCGAGCTGATGGTGACGACCTCGCCGCCGCCGAACCCTTCGCGCCTGAAACCGCCACTTCCTATGAGGTTGGTCTAAAGGGCGACTTCGCCGACGGCCTGCTGCGTCTGAACCTCGCAGCCTACTATGTCGACTACGAAGACGTACAACGGACAATCGTTGTGCCGGGATCTGCCCAAGGCTCGGTGGTCACCGTGCTGACGAACGCAGCAGAAGCCGAAATCTCTGGCTTTGAAGCAGAGGCATGGCTGAACCCGACGGAAGGTTTGACGTTCTCCGCCACCGCCGGTTATATGGACTTTGAGTACGTCGACTTTGACTCCCTGGGCCAGGATGGTGTCACCCTCATTGATCGCTCCGATGAATCCATCTCACTGCCCGAATTGCAGATCAGCCTTTCGACGCGCTACGAAACGTCCATCGGCGACAACGACCTGGGCCTCCAGGTGGACTATTTCTGGACCGACGAATACAACACCGATCCCACCTCGGTCCTACCCGACGCCGTTACCCAGGAGGCATTCGGGCTATGGAGCGCACGCATTGACTATCGATTTGGCAATGGCTATACGCTCAGCGCGTGGGGCAAGAACCTGGCCGATGAAACGTACATAACCGATACCACAGACTTCACGGGCAATCTCGGCTGGACAACCGGCGTAGTGGGGCCACCTCGGTCCTATGGCATCACCCTGAACAAGAAATTTGGCAGAGACTGATAAGGACGGGACGCCGAGATCAGACCCGATTAACGCCACAACATGGATGGAAAAAATAGATAAAAATTAGCATCTTAACAACAAAAAGAATGAGAATATGGGAACAAGATTCGATTCGCTGTACTGCCGCTCTGAAGTGAATAAACTGGGGCGGCGCAGCGTTTGAAGCACTCGACACTCATAATAATAAGCCGCGAACCGCTGGTTCATTTTTTACTCATCGGCTTCGCGATATTCGGCCTTACATTATTAAAAGAAACGCCGTTACCAGAGCAGCCGACCAATACCATTGTGGTGGATGAAAAAAATATGGTGCAGTTTTTTCAATACCAGGCGAGTATTGCCGAGGCAGATAGGGCGGCGCTGGCTTTATCCACCATGCCAGAACAGCAGCGTGCGCAACTGATTGAAGCCTTTGTCCGGGAAGAAGCCCTGTTTCGGGAGGGACAAACCCTGGGGCTGGATAGCAACGACCGCGCTATCCGGCAACGGGTTGTACAAAAAACCAAATTTGCGCTCGAAGCCTTTGCAATTGATAGCACAGCACCCAGCACTAAAGAACTGCAAGCCTATTTCGCCAGCCATCGGGGCAAATACGCCATTGCGCCAAGTATCACATTTAGCCATATCTTCTTTTCCCACCAAGCACAGTCGCCGGTAGAGGCCCGGCAACGGGCTGAAGCCACATTGGCACAGCTGCAAACGACTCCCGCTCACCGGGCCGCACCGCATTACGGCGACCGGTTTTTGTACCACCGCAACTATGTGGAAAAGACCCAGGACGATATCGCCAGCCATTTTGGCGCCGCAATGGCCAACAAACTCTTTGCCCTTGCCGCTGGTAGTGCAGGCTGGTACGGGCCGCTTCGCTCGGAACACGGCACACACCTGGTGCTTGTCACCCAAAAGACCCAAGGCCACAGCCCTGTTTTTGCGGGCGTGCACGGTCAGGTGACCGCGGATTTTGCCTTTCAACAGCGGCAACAACAACTCGATAGAGCCATTGGCAAGTTGGTTGAGACCTATACAATAAACGTGCAATACACTCCCTTGACTAACCGCGTAGCCGCTAGCCTGCAGGCACAACCATGATAGTGGCGCTGAGCAAAGCACTCATTTGCCGCTGGCTGCCAACCCTGCTGCTGAGCCTGGTTTGCACCAACACCTGGGGCAACGATAACCGGCCGTTGTTTATTGAAATTACCGAAATGCCAGCTCCGGGTATTAACCTTAAGTGGCAGTCGCCAGCTACCGTTACTGCTAACAACCAGCCGCAAATTACTCTAGAGGGCTGCACCACCAGCCACGGTCCCCGCGGGCACCAGCAAGGCTACTGTAGCAGCCCTTTAGGCGGTAGCTCATTGAGTATCCACTACCCACAGCAAAACCCAATGCTAGCCACCTTAGTCCGGATTAACTGGCTTAATGGGGAAACCCGAACCCTGTCAGTGTCTCCCGGTGAAACTGAAGTTCTGCTACCGCAACCGGAGACCATCAGCAGTATTGCCACGCAGTACTTTGTGCTGGGGGTGGAACATATATGGGTGGGGCTGGATCACCTGTTGTTTATCGCTTGTCTGGTCATTATTGCCGGCACCTTGCGAAAAATGCTGATTACCATTACCGGCTTTACCCTGGCGCATTCAATCACGCTCGCGCTGGCTGCACTCCAATGGGTGGCTGTACCCATCGCCGCGGTTGAGGCAATTATTGCCTTGTCGATTGTCTTTCTGGCGACCGAATTAGTCCGCAACAACCGGAACACGCTGACCTGGCGTTACCCCGTTAGCGTGTCCAGTAGCTTTGGCTTGTTACACGGTTTTGGTTTTGCCGCGGTATTGCAGGATATAGGTTTACCGCAAACCGAACTGGGTACAGCGTTACTGTTTTTTAATCTCGGTGTTGAGGCAGGTCAGATTATCTTTATTTTGGTGGTACTGGCCGCACTTGGCCTGCTGACAAAAACGGTACGACATGTTCGCTCAGGCACATCTCAAGTGGCAACGGCCGACGGCTTTCACTGGCAGCTTGGTGCACTGCAATTGCCAGTGGCCTATGTGGTTGGCAGCACCGCCAGCTTCTGGCTGATTGAACGGTTGATGGCATGAATAAAGGGGATAAACGATGATAAACAGGAGATGGGAAAAGTGACGAAAAGTAAACGACGAATGAACAAGCTGCTTCTAACTACTCTGTGCGTACTAAGTATACCTTCAGGCTTTTCAGAAGAATCCACTAAAAACTACTCCCCCTATACCAACATCGACTATCCTGAGAATCTCTACTGGGGCGACACCCATGTTCATAGCAGCCTCTCGCCCGATGCCTACAGTTGGGGTAATCGGCTCGACCCGGATGTTGCCTACCGCTTTGCTAAAGGCGAAACCATTACCTCCAACAGCGGGCAGCCCCTGCGTATCGCCACGCCACTAGATTTTCTGGTGGTCACAGACCATGCGGAATTTGTCGGGGTGTTCCCCAAACTTGATAAGGCCGACACCGAGCTGCTTAAAACAGAGCTGGGCCGCCGCTGGTATCAGATGTACCAGGAGAATAAACGCCAGGAAGTCATGATGGAGTTTGTCGATGCCATTCGCGGCAGCATTGATCTCAAGCCGGACCGACAATTCCACCAGTCAATCTGGCAGGGAATAACCCACATGGCCGAAGCCCAGAACGAGCCGGGCAAATTCACCGCGTTCATCGGCTACGAGTGGACCTCGTTAATTGGCGGCAACAACCTGCATCGCAATATTATCTTCCGCGATGGCGCAGATAGTGCCAATCAGGTCGTGCCGTTTTCATCACTGGATTCCAGTAACCCTGAAGACCTCTGGCAATGGATGCAAAACTACGAAACCAAAACCGGCGGCCAGGCATTGGCCATTCCCCATAATGGCAACGCTAGCAACGGCACCATGTTTGCCGACAAAACCCTGTCGGGCGAAGCGCTGACCCGCCGCTATGCCGAAACCCGCTCACGCTGGGAGCCGCTCTACGAAGTTACGCAGGTAAAAGGCGATGCTGAAGCCCACCCTACCCTGTCACCAGACGATGGTTTTGCCGACTTTGAAACCTGGGACTTCGGCAATTTTGGCGCACCGGGCAACACCAAAGAAGAGTGGATGCTACAACATGAATACGCCCGCTCCGCCCTAAAACTGGGGTTAAAGCATGAGGCTGAACTGGGTGCCAACCCGTTTAAATTCGGCATGATTGGCAGCACCGACTCCCATACCAGTTTTGCCAATGCCAGCGAAGACAACTTCTTCGGCAAATTTGGTACGGAAGAGCCAAGAACTGACCGCGTCGATCATAAAAATGTGCATGGCATCCTGATGCCACCCGCAGTAGCCTTAAATTCATCGGGGTACGCTGCTGTTTGGGCTCACGAAAATACCCGAGTATCCATCTTCGATGCCATGCGGCGCAAAGAAACCTACGCCACCACCGGGCCGCGCATTGTGCTGCGCTTCTTTGGTGGCTGGGCGTTTGACCCAAATGATGTCCTGCGCCCTGACTATGTTGCGATCGGTTATACACAAGGGGTGCCCATGGGCGCTGACCTGATAAACGCTCCCAGGGGCGAATCACCGGACTTTCTGATTGTCGCCAGCAAGGATCCGAAAGGCGCTAACCTGGATCGGATACAAGTGGTGAAAGGCTGGCTTGACCAGAATGGTGAGTTGCAGGAGAAAGTCTATGATGTGACCCTGTCGGACGGTCGCAAGGTACAGCGTAACGGCAAGGTAAAACCACTTAAGCACACGGTTGATATCGAGACAGCCAGTTATAAAAACACGATTGGCGACACAGAGCTGGCAACCGTGTGGAGCGACCCTGACTTTAACCCAGCGGAGCGAGCCTTCTACTACGTGCGGGTGCTGGAAATCCCAACACCGCGCTGGTCCACCTACGACAGTGTTTACTTTAAAAAGGCCCTGCCACAGGCCGTACCTGCCATTATTCAGGAGCGCGCCTACTCCTCACCTATTTGGTACACCCCTTAGTTGGCCAACCTGATAGTAAGGAATTTGTATATGCAGCACGCTATTAATAAAGCACTGGCAATGGGCCTGGTGGGGTTCGAAAGCGGCCATTCAGGATCCATTTTCTTTCTCAGCTCGTCCAGATCAAACCCGAGGTCCGAAATGAGCTGTTTAGCTGGGGAGTTCGGCCTGGACAGGGATGGCATTTACGATCGGTTTGGAGAGTACCTACAAACCTACCAGGTCTCCCGGGACGCGCAGGCCTAGTCTTGCATTAATAAGCTTTTGAAAAATCACAAGGTAACTAGACGATGCTGAATTTTTTCTTGAGACGGGTAGTCGCGATGACGATCCCGTTGGCCGTAGTCGTTTTTATTTGCAGCTCATCTGCTGCCCACAGTTCCGAGTCGGCTGCGGTGGCTATGCCCGATGCCTACAGTGCAGCCGCGGCTAGAAGCATACTGGAAGCGGGCGGAAATGCCGTGGACGCCTCCATTGCTGCCGCTTTTGTCCTCGCCGTTACCTTGCCGGAGGCGGGAAACATAGGCGGTGGAGGTTTCATGACGGCTTATGTGGCCGGAAAGACCTCGTTTCTGGATTTCCGAGAGGTGGCTCCCGCCTCTGCGACTGTCGATATGTTTCTCGATGACAATGGGAAACCGATAGACATGTACAAACTTCTCTTCGGGCCCATTGCTATAGGTGTTCCGGGCACGGTTCGCGGTCTGGAGATGGCTCATAAGGCCTACGGTACCATGAGTTGGAGCGCGCTGTTGGAGCCGGCCATTACGCTCGCCAGGGAAGGGTTTGTCGTTCACCCGAACCTGGCCCACAACTGGGACAAGTGGAAGGAGCCCGTCAGTACAGGCACCAACTTTCTCGAACATTTCGGTAACTTAAAGAGCGATGAAGTTTTTAAGCAGCCCCAACTTGCCGCTACCCTGGTTCGACTGGCGGAGGATCCTGAGGATTTTTACAGCGGAAAAACCGCTGAGATGCTGGTGGCAAGCATGGAGAAGTTTGGCGGCAGGATTACCGCAGATGACCTGAAGATCTACAAGGCACACTGGCGTGAACCCGTGGTGGCGGGATGGCGCGATTATACCATCGTCACGGCGCCGCCACCCAGCTCCGGAGGAATAGCGCTTGTTCAGATGCTCAGGCTGCGAGATGAGTCGGCACGGTATTTCGAAGGAGTAGGGCATAATTCCAGTCGCTATATCCACCTGCTCGCTGAGATCGAAAAACTCGCTTTTGCTGATCGAGCGGAGCATCTTGGTGACCCCGACTTTGTAACCGTGCCGACAGCACAGCTTCTTGGTGAGGCGTACCTGGAAGACCGGGCGCGGCAGGTCGACCCGGACAAGATATCGAGTGGCAAGTCAACTGCCCCCGGTTTTGAGCGCCCAGATACAACCCATTTCTCTATCATTGATTTCGATGGCAACGCCGTCGCATTGACCTATACCCTGCATGCTGTTTTTGGCAGCGGGATGGTTGTCGAGGACGCGGGATTTTTGCTGAACAATGAACTCGCCGATTTCAGTCCCAAGGATGACGTGCCAAATGCCCACGGGGTGCCGGGTAAATCCAGCAACAGTATTGAACCCAACAAGCGCTCTTTGTCGTCGATGACGCCGACTATTTTGCTCAGGCAGGACAAGCCGGTCGTGGTAGTGGGTACTCCCGGCGGAACCACCATATTCAACAGTGTCTTCCAGGTACTGCTGAACCTGTTTGACTTCCAGATGAGTGCTCAAGATGCGGTTTCAGCGACCCGGTTTCATCACCAGCTGCCAGAAGCAAACGTGATCCATTACGATGAAAATCGAGTGCCTTCACCTGAGCTAAGTGAAGGGTTGGCTCGTTTTGGATATGAACTGGTTCCCAACTGGTGGGGTGATCTTGGTGATGTGCAGCTTATATTCAGAGAATCTCCCAAGCGTCTCGCCGCGGCTTCCGATCCACGGGGCCGCGGCGTGGCCGAGGTGATTCCATTTACTGAGACCCCTGAGCCGTCTCGCTAGAATGTGCGCGATTTCTTACGGGGGATGGCAAGTATGAATCCAGAAACGCTGAACCTCATCAGGTTCATACGAGTTTTTGCACTATCTACGATTGGCTTGTTTCCTGTCTTACTAATTGCTGATATCGATGCGGGGCCAAACCGCTTCGCCTTTACCAATGTGATGGTCATCGATTCGGGGAATGGTGTCCGGGTTGATCAAACTGTCTATGTAGAAGGTCAAACCATTGTATCGGTTGGAGACGGTGAACTCCCGCCCGGTGTGGACGAAATTGATGCTCGCGACAAGTACCTTATTCCGGGTTTATGGGATGTCCACGTTCACCTGACATTTTTTTCCGGATTCGACAATATTCTTGACCTGTTTCTCGCTAACGGGGTTACCAGCGTTAGAGATACAGGGGGAGGCATTTCAGCGCTTGCGCCGCTGATCGATATGTCTGAGACGGACCCAACTTCGTTTCCCCGAATCTACGCCTCTGGTCCGCTACTGGATGGCGAGCTCGATGTATACAGCGGTAGCGACCCCATGCATCCCCCGATAGGTATTTCTATTCGGGATGAGTCAATGGCTAGAAACGCAGTGAGTGATTTGCATGAATGGGGAGCCGCTTTCTTTAAAGCGTATGAAATGTTGTATCCCGAAGCTTACTACGGAATTCTTCGGCAAGCGAAAGCCTATAACAAGCCGGTTACCGGCCATGTTCCGCTGAGTATGGATGCTGTTGAAGTAGCCGAATCAGGTATAAGCAGCCTGGAGCATCTAAGGAACCTTGAACTTTCCTGTTCCTCTGAGTGGGAGTCGCTGTTAAGGGAGCGACAGGAGATATTGAGACGCAGTATAGACGGGGAAGGTCACCAGGTTCGATCGAAGATTCACCGTAAACAACGGGAAGTTGCCCACGATACATATTCAGCTGAGCGCTGCGAGGAGGTCGTGCATTCCCTAAAAGAAAACGGTGTATTCCAGGTGCCCACACTGGCATTGAACCTGGCCCCCACGAGGAGATATTTCTCACGAGCGGAGTGGCAAGGTATTTACTCAGTACTGCCTGTTGCAATTAGAGATCTATTCGACCAGTTCACTGAGCAGGCCCTCAAGCTCGAGCCCAGTGAGCTCGATAGGCAACACGAGCAATGGATCCGCCGAGCTATGGCCCTGTTGGTGGGTGCTGACGTGCCCATAATGGCCGGTACAGATTCGCCAATCTATCTGTTGACGCCGGGATTCAGCCTGCATGAGGAACTCGCTGTGTTGGTCGAGTTTGGCTTGACGCCGATGCAGGCGCTGGCCTCGGCGACATCAACACCCGCCAGGTATTTCGGTCTAGAAGGGAAGGTCGGTACTATCGGTCCCGGGAAAACTGCAGACCTTGTCCTGCTGGATGAGAATCCCTTGCTGGATATCAGGAATGTAGGCGAGATTCGCGCGGTGGTACGCGCCGGCAAGCTCTATAATCGAGCCGCACTGGACGAGATGCTGGCGTCGGGAAAATAGGCTCTGGTGAAGCCGGCGAGGACTTTATTGTTCCAGTTCGGGAACGGTGAAAGGGGTGGGATCTGAAAACCTTTTTAGTACGTTCTCCGTTATCCTCGAGACGGCGTTGTCGCAGTCGTTATGGGTCAGGCTGCCGCACCAGGACATTGATCCGGTAGCAAAGACCGCACCGCCTCCCGCCGTCTCAAAGAATACGATATCGGCATGAGTCATGGGCGCATAGATCTCAAGCGGCTGGGTGGCGGTCATTTCGTCGATCGCATAGAGCATCCCCGGGCCGTGATTCTCAGACCTTGCCAACACGATCGCATGATCGGGAGTGCCGTGGTCAGGGTCGACCCGGTCGATTTCCTCGCCTGCCGCGCCCCCGAAAACCCCAAAGTCGCCGACAATGTCTTCGTCAACTCCCTCCAGGATGAAGGCTGCCCTGCTGTCCCTGGCATCCTCGGTCACCCGGTAATACGAGGGGCCGTAGCCCTGGGCGATAAAGCCCACGCCAAACAATTGCTGCGGTGGCCTGCCCAGTTCACGCCATTGACCGCCTTTCTCCCCGGTGAACTGGTGAAACTCCTCTCCGACCCGGGATGCCCAAGGCCTGGTCCCTGTTCTGCCGCGGCGCACTTCGATGGCGCCCGGGAAATGCTGGCTGACCGCTGAACGCCAATAGAAACCATTGCCGCCCATGTACATGAATCGGCCGCCCGTCTCCAGGTAAGTCTGGATCGAGTCCATCATCCGTGTTGTCGGGTACTCGGGATGGTTGCCGGTCATCACTACCGGGTATTGTTGCAGCAGTTCAGCACCTTCCTGGTCGGTCAGGTCGTCAGTGATGATGTCGTAGTTGATACCCTGTTTTTCGAGCCAGTCGATAAACAGCAGGTCGGCGCAGAAGGTCCACAGAATGGTCTTCGGCCGCATATTGAGTAGCGGCCTTAGCCAGGAGCTGAAGTGCACGCCGCTCCTGTCTGAGTGCGAGTCATAGGTCGACAGGCCGAGGCTGCGATTTGCACTGACAAGATCATCGTAGGCTGCCGACCCGGGAGTCTTCATGAATTCGTGGGATTCCTCGCGCGAAACGCCGTATTCTGATCTTATGATGTTGAAGATATTGTTATTCCCGTACGCGAGGTAAGTATATGTTGGCACCATGAATGCGAGTTTAGCTTGAGGTCGGCCGTTTGGCGCGGCTACGAAAAACGGTATGTACTCTTCGTTATCGCCTTGATGGAGCCTCAGGGCATAGATGCCGGATTTGAGGCCTTCAGGTATTTCCCAGACTATGTCATCCTGCCAGCCGCAGTCATACAGGTCGTCGTCATGGAAGTGAATCGCTGAATACTGTTCCGGCGCTTGTGTCCAGCGTGTTTCTGTGCCGTCCCATCGGCTGCTCCTGACCGCACGCAGAGGCAGGTTGTGTACGTGACCATGGCGTTGGTGTATAGACCTGTCGATAACCCTCCCGGATTGCTGTTCCAGGGAAAAATCCCAACGGGCCAACCAACTGGTGGCGCAAACGTCGGGTAGTTCATCCGCCAAAAGAAGGCCTGCATCAGCCTCCGAAAATGCTGCGGCGGCAATTGAAGGGTTCTCTATTCGCCCATTAAAGATGCTCCCCGGTACGGTGTTACCCGCAGCGTCTTCTCCCGAGGAGACTGCACCGATGGTCAAGGGTGCGCTGACCTCGGGTAATGCGTCGTTAAAGGACTTCGACTTTGCCGAATCGCTGTAGTTACTGTTGAATGTTTTGTTAGAACCGAGCTCGACGCACCAGAGAGAGGCTTCGCCGCTTTCTACATCCAGTGATAGTAATATTTGGTACCAGTGCTCCTTGCGAGCGACCAGTGCAGACTCGACCACGTCAGGACTACTGGAATCGCTGACGACTTCGAAGCCGAAATTCCCGTGCTCACTGATATACAGGGACCAGCCCCTGCATGCCGGCGCGTCATAGCGGGAAATCAGCACCTGTTTTCCAGCGCCGGGTCTGTAAGGTTGGCAACGCAGCGCGATCGACAGCTCAGGTGAGCCACTCTCGAAGGCATGGCCGGGCACGTAAATGCAGGATCCGGGGTTGACCGATTGGAACCGGGCCCAGTGCGTTCCATTAATGCTGGAAGGAATCTCCTCCTCCCTGAATGAGGCGTGCTCCGAGTGTGCGTCGCCATTGATCAACTTGACCAGCTGTACGGATATGTCTGCCTCTTCTTTACAACTAAAACGAAACGAGATTGGTTCCCCCGGGCGAACTGTCAGTCTGTCTGTGTAGCCAAGTAAGCTATTCATGCTAGATTTCCCAAATGTTACTTTACATGTTTGTAAACATTAAATAGTATACCCAGAGCATTTGCAAGATGGTACTTTCTTTAAACCAATCAATGGAGATTTCTAAATGTCACGCGACTCAATACAACCCCCGGAATTACTAGATGGACGGGCCTTTGCAATGGCGCAGGTGGTTCGTTCCAAGGGTGGCAGCTATGTCCACGTTTCAGGCCAGACAGCCATAGACAAGGAAGGTGCACAGATCGGTTCTGACCTGGCCACCCAGCTTGAGGTGGCGCTTGAAAACCTGCGGCTCGCCCTGGCCGGTGCCGGAGCAACCCCCAGCGACCTGGTGAGCATTACCACCTACATCGTCGACTTCGAGCCGGAGCAACTGGCAGTCTATGTACCGGCCCTGAACAACTTCTTCGATCCGGACAACCTGCCCGCGTGCAGCATGTTGGGCATAAGTGCACTGGCGCAGCAAGGTTTGCTGGTTGAGATCGAGGCGGTTGCTGTGCTGGACGATTGACACGGTCGTCTTACGGGAGGAATAGACGTCTCCGGGTTCCCGCACATCGAGGTCGGGTGTATCGGGAAGGCTTCTCACCACGCCAGGCAAGCGCGTGGGAGGCCTCGAATGAACCGTCGTGACTACCGCGGATGCCCGTCAGTGTTGGCGGATAGTAATCCCTGGGAGCTCCCGAGGCCGCCCTGACAGCACCACTTAACAGGGTCTGTGATCCTATGAGCGCTGCGCCCGCAATGCCAAGGGAGGCGCCATTGAGAAAGTCGCGTCGTGTTACTTTTTTGTTCATTTATTTCACCTGTGATTGGCCGGGCCTACTGCTCCAGCAATTCGTTCAACAATGCAGTGTCAAGGTATTCGTACATAGCCGAGTCTTTTGCCGGTAGTTATGAGAATTCAGGAGCCTGGAGCGTTACGCCATGGCCCCATGCTGATTGCGGTCAGGTTACATATACTGTACACTGCTGTAAAGTTAAAATTAGCGTCCGTGGCGCACGCTGATATGGACGACCGGGGCTGGCGCAAGGGTTGAGGGCAATAGGAAATCTGCGTGTTTGATGCGAAACGAGTGATATTCAGTGGTGCAGGCCAGTCAGACGTTGGACGCAAGCTAGGTCGGTCAGCCTATGACGCGACCTGGGTAATGCACGCCACGATGCTCTTACTTGCCGACCACTAGGAGTCGCTGCAATGAAATACGGAACAATGAAAACGTCGCGCAGAACATTTCTGACGGCCACCGCAGCATCGCTAGCGGGGGGCGCGTTATCTTCCGTTTCCTACGGACGGAAAACAGAGAAGCGAGTTGAACTTCCTGACAATGGCACCGAGTTATGCTATATGGCTCCAAGTCAGCTCGCAGATTTAATCAAGTCACGTCGACTTTCAGCTGTCGAGGTTATGATCGCCTATCTCGACCGAATAGATGAGATCAACCCGAGTATCAATGCAATTGTCTCCCCGATACCCCGTGAAGACGCACTTGCTAAAGCGGAAGAAGCAGACAAGGCTGTATCCCGTGGCGATACACTTGGCGTATTTCACGGACTGCCGGTTGCGATAAAGGATACTGCTGATATCGCGGGCATGCCTACTACGGTAGGGTCATTGTTACTTAAGAATAATATCGCAAAGAAAGACAGTTTATTTGTCAGCCGTCTGCGCGATGCCGGTATGATCTTTATCGGCAAAACGAATGTCCCTGATTTTGCGGGCGGCTCCCACACAGTCAACAAGATATTCGGAAGTACTCGAAACCCCTACGATCGGGCGAAAAGTGCTGGCGGAAGCAGTGGGGGTGCAGCGGCCGCGCTGAGCGCCGGCTTGATACCGATCGCAGATGGCAGCGATCTGGGAGGCTCGATACGCAATCCAGCCTCCTTCAATAACCTTGTTGGCCTGCGGCCATCGGTGGGCCGTGTTCCAGGGATACGAGCACACGGTTGGCAGAGTGCGTTGGCGGTCGAGGGACCGATCGGACGTACAGTACGCGACACAGCCGATATGCTAGCAATCATGTCGGGCCCAGACGCTCGCGATCCTCTCTCAATTCTGCAACCAGGTGATCTCTTCCGGCGGGAGTTGGATCGGGATTTCGCCGGTTACAGAATTGCGTGGGCCGGAAATATGGGCCACCTACCCATGGATGCGGAAGTATTGAACACATGCCAACAGTCGATGAAATATTTCCAAGATCTGGGCTGCACCGTGGAAGCTGCCTACCCGGACATGAACGGTGCGATGGAGGCCTTCCAAGTCGACCGCGCTTTCACTTTCGCGGGATTGTCAAAGATGGTGCCAACTACGGCATGGGACATGCTTCCTGCCCATATAGTTTGGAATATGGAGGAAGGCCTGAATCTTACGGTCGATGACTTCCAGAAGGCCTCAGAGCTCCGTACAGCGGTTTACCAAAGAGTTATCAAGTTTCTTACCGAATATGATTTCATCGCACTGCCCACATCGCAGGTGCCCCCTTTCAATATTGAGTGGGATTGGGTGAGAAAGATCAACGGTCAACCTATGCAGACCTACATCGATTGGATGGCTAGCTGCTGTATTATCAGCACAACCGAGCTTCCGGCCATCTCTGTACCCTGCGGGTTCACACAGGATGGACTGCCTGTGGGACTGCAGATAGTCGGAGGTTTCAGGCAAGACTTCGAAGTGCTGCAGATAGCTCATGCATTTGAGCTGGCAACCGGTTTCGGAAAAATTAGGCCTCAGGTTGGAACCTGAATCACCGCTCTGATCGCCTAAGGATTCATCCGTTATTCCCGCCGGCTTAATCGTCGGCATTGAAGCCGGCGAAAGCTCAGCGGGTGATTCTCATCATCAGTTCGGCACAAATACTTACAGGCTGGATTGAACTGAACAGGAATCCAGTTCAGGTGTCCCTCCTAAATATTCGATCGTGTTGAACTTCCTGACTATTTTCGGCGATGGATGAGGGATAGTAGATATGCCATTTCTTCTCCTCCTAGCCAGTTTTGTTCATTCCTTATTCAAGTCACGCCTCCAATTGACACTGGAAAATTTGGCGCTGAGGCAACAGGTGGTCATGCTCCCTCAATCAGTGAAGAAGCCTCGACCATCTATGGCGGACAAAATGGAGGTACATATGGGTATGTTTGAAGGCAAAACCGCCGTAGTCATGGGGGCATCAACAGCAGGGGCAATGACTTCGATGAGTTTGTGGGACTCTACAGAGAACTGACGCCGCATCAACTGTAATTACCACGAAGACCCAAGCCTAGGCGGGGAGAGGGTGGGCACCAAAGCTACAGTAATCATGGATCTGCGCGATAGCTGTATGCATATCATGCCTGTAAAAATCACTTGAATTAACACTTATCATGAATGTAAACTAAAACTCAAAGTCCAAAGCCCGGGGACGAGACGTCATAGTACAGCTCACCTACCAGTTCCAGTGATCGCAGGCTGAGGGTCCTACCTCGCCTACTCTGGCCCAGCTGCAACTGATGGTGTCGCATCGGAGTCTTTTTGCAGCCTCGGCTGCTATATCGTGTCAGTCTAATGTCCCAGGAGAACCCCATGCTTGTTGGTAAACTGAAAGAAATTTGGCGATACCCCGTAAAGAGCCTAGGTGGTGATACGTTGGAGTCCGCCCATGTGCACGAAAGTGGGATCGCCGGTGACCGCGGCTGGACCGCTGTGGATACAGAAACTGGCGATATGTGCAGTGCGAAACGCGTACCCAGGCTTCTTAACCTGAGCGCACGCTATCAGCACGAGCCAATAGACGGCATTGCTTATCAAGAAGACATTCCCCCGGTTGTGATTGAATTTCCCGATGGCCGGGAGATCGACACGCTGGATGAGCAGTCGGCGGCGATGAGTGACTTCCTTGGTAGATCAATCAGACTGCATCCCCTGGAACCACCGGAAAATCGGGATCACTATCGTATGTCATCCCCTCAAAGCGAAGAGCAAATTGCAAGATTGCTTGGCGTGAAGCCGGGTGAGGATCCCCTGGATATGGGAGAGTACGATCCGGCGCTGCTGGAGTTCCTGATGGAATATTCGGCTATTCCCGGGACTTACTACGATGCGTTCCCTCTGCATATGATAACAACCGCCTCACTAGAGCACATGAGGGAGATCTCCTCCCAGGATTTTGATATTCAAAGATTTCGACCGAATCTCCTTATCGAAACAGCGCCGGGAGTAGAAGGCATGGCGGAGTTCGATTGGGTGGGTAAATCACTGAAAATCGGCGATGTGGTCTTGAAGGTAGAGTCACGTACGCTGCGGTGCTCGATGCCATCCAGGGAACAGCAGCACTGCGGCCTTGAGCGGAACCCCAAAATTGCTAAATCGCTCTACGAAAATACAAACCGGTTTCTCGGTGTCAACCTCGCGGTAGAGCAGACTGGCTTACTGCGAAGTGGCAGTGATATTGAGCTGGTAGACTAGCCCCTCCCCCTTGGGCGGAGGGCCAGGTTCCTCGTTCAATCGACGACAAGCCGCTCATTCACCGTCCGCGACACTGCGTCGATTGCTTCCGCTTCCGAGTTATAGAGGGTTCTGGTGCATTGATGTTGTGACCACGATGATTGTAATTAACTTTACATTAGTGGTAACCTAAAGTCAGTGCTAATGAGGGTGCGGCTGCAGGTATTGGACATTAACTGGGCGGAAAATCCGTGAACTTTGGGACTGTGATGGATGGAGGTGGCCATAAGCTGCGACATCATTGTCGCCGCCGATAACGCCAAATTTTGTATACCCGAAGTCAAGCTGGGCTTGGCCGCCGGTGCTGGTGGCTTGTATCGACTTCCCAAGCAAATACCAGAGCCTGTGGCTATGGAGAAGCGATGGGTTTTGTTGAGTGATATTTAAGGTCTTTACTTTACATGTTTGTATACATAACATAAGCATAAAATCGCGACATAGGTGACCACATCCCTATTGAAACACTCAGGCTTATCGGAGCTTTCTCCAAGGCCATCCTGCGGCGGCGATTCGTTGATAGTGAAGTGATAGGCAATGCAGGAATTGTTCGTAGTAAATCTCATGAACAGAGAGGTAATTTTGGAAAACTGGCTCCTGAAGCAATTGGCCCGATTATTGTGTCTGTATTCTTTCTCTGTATCACCTTATGCATTTGCCGACGGGGCCACCTTCATCAACGGGAACTTCGTCAATGACGTCGGCCCCTGGCAGATGGACCTCCCCGCGGCCATCAAGGCAATGTGGAGCACCGATACGTCCGAGAATATCCCAAATGTGCCCATCCCTCTCCTCGCCCTGGAAACTGAGATGCTGGAACAGTCGAGGGGTTCAGTGCTGTATCGGCTGGGACATTCCACTGTTTTGCTCAAGCTGGGTGACGATTACGTAATGACGGATCCAGTTTTCAGTGAGCGAGCATCTCCACTACAGTGGTTGGGTCCCAAGCGCTTTCATCAGCCTCCCATTGAAATTCAGGCGCTGCCAAAGATAAGTGCTGTAGTTGTGAGCCACGATCACTACGACCACCTCGACAAACGCAGTATTGTTGAGCTGGCTGACAAGACGGGGCATTTCATCGTACCGCTCCGTGTGGGTGACCACCTCAGGCGCTGGGGTATACCCGAGGCACAAATCATCGAACTGGACTGGTGGCAGGAAGTGCAACTGGGTGACCTCCAACTAGTGGCCACCCCTGCCCAGCACCTGTCGGGACGGGGCTTGTTCGACAGGAACGAGACCCTTTGGGCCAGCTGGGTGATTATGGGCGCAGGTGCCCGGATATTTTTTAGCGGCGATAGCGGCTATTTTCCTGGATTTCGCGACATCGGCGAACGCTACGGGCCATTTGATGTCACCCTGGTGGAGAACGGTGCTTACAACCCAGCCTGGCCGGACATCCATATGATGCCGGCCGAAAGCGTTCAGGCCCACATCGACCTTAATGGCCGGCTCATGCTCCCTATTCACAACAGTACTTTTGATCTATCCCTGCATCCCTGGTATGAACCCATGGAACGAGTATCGGCGCTGGCGGCGGAAAGTAAGATCGAGGTGGCCACCCCTGTGATAGGGGCTAAATTGTCGGTGCTCAATCCATCTCCGACATACGCATGGTGGCGCGAAATAGTCCAGAATCATGTTTCAATTAGATAGCGAACGAAGCTGCCCATCATGGACGAGGCGGCAGCACAGTACGCCCAATTAATCATAAATAGGTATCAGCATGAACAGACGTATATCCCGAAGAGATTTCCTAAATGGCGTTTCAGTCAGTGTGGCTGGCGCTGCAATGATGAGCTCCCCTATTGGCTTGGCGGCGGCAGTGCGGCAGGCTTCAAGTATCTCCGGTGATTACTATCCGCCTGTGCTAACCGGTATCCGTGGGAGTCACAAGGGCGCGTTCGAAACTTCTCATGCCCTGGCCTGGCGTGGAGAAAAACCGTCTACTTACACCGATCTGGACGAAGAATACGACATGGTGGTAGTGGGTTCTGGCATCAGTGGGCTTGCCGCCGCATGCTTGTATCAACAGCAAGCCGGTAAGGGCAAGCGTATCCTGATTCTGGAAAATCACGATGACTTCGGTGGCCACGCCAAGCGCAATGAATTTCATTACCAGGATCAAATTTTTCTTGGCGCCGGTGGCAGTGGCAACTTCCAGGATTCGCGCGACTACTCGGCTGAAACTAAAAAGCTCATTTCGGACCTCGGGTTTGATCTGGGCGAGCTGAGAAAGAAAATGAATCCCGAATGGCCGCTTTCGAATCCCGCCATGCCCATGGGTATCTACATGGATAGCGAGCATTTCGGAAAAGATACCATAGTCAATGGCAACTGGTTGGCAGCCTGGCACGGGGTGGGTAACTACCGGGAAATGGTCGAGGCGTTATCCGTCCCGGCCAGCGAGAAGAAAAAGCTGATTCAGTTCATTGAGGGTACTCGCACACTGGCAAAGCCTCTGCCCGGTGAGAATATTCGCGCCTTCCTGAAGGGTACCAGTTATAAGACGTTTCTCACTGAATACGTCGGCCTTGTAGACCTTACCTGCACGCTGTTGAATCCTTTCATGAACGTCACCTACGGTGTCGGCGTCGACTCCCTATCGATTTACGAAGGCCTCAAGACGGGCTTGCCGGGCGCCCTTGTTCTTGGGGAGAGTGTGATGGAGGTATTGGCTGAGGCGGAAATGCTAGAGGAATCGGACATCCTGTGGATGCCCGATGGCAATGCCTCGCTAACTCGCCAGATGGTAAGGTGGCTGATTCCGCAGGTAGCCACTGGCAAGACGATGGAAGACGTTGTGGCCGCCCGTTTCGATTACAGTCAGCTGGATCGCCCCGACCACCCCGTGCGGCTGCGCCTCAACAGCTCCGTCGTAAACGCGGTCAATAATCCAGATAACTCAGTGTCCGTTTCCTACGTCACCGGAGGCAAAGCCTTCCGAGTGAAGGCCGGGCACTGCATATTGGCCTGCTACAACGGCCTTATTCCACATCTGTGCCCCGAGCTGCCCGAATCGCAGAAAAAAAACCTCAAGTATGGTGTTAAGCAGCCCTTACTTGCAGTAAACGTTCTGGTGAGATCTGGCCGACCAATCTTTGACGCTGGCAGTCAGTTACATCTGTGCCCCACCAGCTACTTTAAACTGGTTTCGACCGCGCCACCGGTCAGTATTGGCGACTATGTTCACAACGACGATCCAGATGCACCTATGGTCGTCTATTTGCTGACGACACCGACAGAAGAAAATAATGGCAGTCAAACAGCCCGTGATTTGTTTCGACTTGGCAGGCATGAACTGTATAACACCACGTTTGAAGACTACGAGAAGCAGATACGTGATCAGCTGACCGGAATGTTTGGAGCGACGGGATTTAATGCAGACCGCGACATTGAAGCGATTACTATCAATCGCTGGTCTCATGGCTATGCCTACATGTACAAAACGCTATACGATCCGGAATGGCCGGAGGGTGAAGCGCCCCATGAACTGGGTCGCAAACCGTTTGGCCGAATCAGCATCGCCAATTCCGACGCCGAAGCGATCGCATATTTGGGCGCTTCGATTGACGCTGCCTGGCGGGCTGTGACTGAACAGTTGGCCGCTGGCTAAATTGGATATTATCACAGAGAGATCACAGAGAATTTGTCTTCGGTGTCATTGCCACGTTTTACAGGCATAGCGCCCCCGCCAAGGTCCATGATCAGCCTGACTATCGCACCGATTTTCTTCTCACTCAGATTAGGGTCAGATCAGGTCCTCAGTGAAAGGCTGATAATAGGGAGAGCAGTATATGAAGAGTCTGCTCGGATATACCGATAAGTTGACAGTGCGCCCCGGGGAGCCCATCTCGTTCCGATCAGTTGTGCTGACGAGGCCGACATATCTGTGCAACTGGTGAAACTTATTAACGGCGACGCTTATTTTGCGGACCTATGAATGCGGCACCAGCCAGGCTCAGGGCGGCGCCGTTTAGAAAGTCCCGTCGGGTTATTTGTTTATTCATCTAATCTACCTGTGATTGGCTGGGATTACTGTTCTATCAACTTGTGCAGGTCGGCGAATACGCGAAATGGATCCTTTTTCAGCTCAGAATGAGATTCACCGTCGAAGGGGAATACGAGTTTCTCTGGAATATGATCGAGTATGTTGTAATCGCACATAGCCTGTCTTGCTTTGCCCATCTAATTAAATTACGCCAGATTACACTACTGTAAAAATAAAATGATTGCGCTGGTTTGCGGAATTGTCGGCACCGGAACAGGCAGAGAGAGGGGCTAAAAATGCAGATAACGAGACCAGATTTTGCGATTTTGGTACTGCTTGCAATATTTTTTTTCAAACGTCCATGCCGCAAGCAAGCCCAATGTCGTTCTGATTTTCATGGACAACTTCGGCTGGGGTGAGCTCGGTTCATACGGGGAAGGTGTGTTGCGAGGGGTCCCGACCCCCAATCTCGATCAGCTGGCCAATGAGGGCAAGACCGGGAATGGTGCGCCCGCCAATGAATACCCGGTACCTCTGCTTATCGATCTACACCAGGATTCGAAGGAAGCGAATCCTATGGCGCGGCGGTTCGCAAAGGCGGCGCCGTTCAGCATTTGTGCCCGGGTAGTTTTCATAATGTTGTCATCAAGGCGCCGCCAGTTAACCTGGGTAATTACCGAGGTGGTAGTCGAGGCGAAGAGCCTTTGCTATTGAGTATGGTCTATGTCCCCACGCCGCGGAACAATGGTAAGCAAAGCGGCCGTGATTTGCTTCGTTTAGGTCGACACCGTTTGTATACGACACCTTTTTCTACCTATGAAACAGAAGTCAAAAAACAGCTGACGTCGATGTTTGGAGCCAACGGTTTTGATGCTGAGCGCGATTTAGAAGCAATTACTGTGAATCGCTGGTCACACGGCTATGCTTATGTCTACATGGACTTGTACGATCACAGCTGGGAAAAGGGGCAGGCACCACACGAAGTAGGGCGCAAACCCATTGGTAGTATCAGCATTGCCAACTCAGACTCTGAAGCTATTCCCTATTTGCAAGAGGCTGTTGACGCCGCCTGGCGCGCAGTGGAGGAGCAGACTCGGGGGTAGTAGCGAAGCTATCCAATGAGTATCTTTAGAGAGGTGTGACTCAGTGACAAAGTACATCTATACGGTACTGTCGAACCCTGCATCGCCAGACGAGGAAGAGACCTATAACGCCTAGTATGACAGTATTCATCTGCAGGACGCGCTCGCCATTCCTGGATTTATTTCAGCGCAGCGATACAGGGTTCCAGATGAGTTGGCCGAGGCGGCCACATGGCGATACCTGGCCATCTACACAATAGAAACCAACGACATTGCTGGCACACTGGCGGATTTGATGGACCGTGTGGGTACGGATGCGATGGTTATATCGCCCTCAATCGACCGCGACAATGCTTGTTCCGCAGCTTCCGCACCGTGGGGTCCGCTGGTAACAGCTGACTGAGGAGATGTGCATGAACAGCGGAAGAGCCAAATCCGGGGTACTGTCCAGGGCCACCAGGGCCACCAGGGCCACATCGGGGTGACCGGACACTACACGCTCGATCTTAGCGGGATAGACGTTGAAGCCGGCGGTGACCAGGTCTTCGATGGTGTTGCCGGGGGCCACAGCGGGAATCAGTCGCCGCACTATTTGTCTTGCCAGCGAAGCGTTGCCATCGGGCATCCACACCACGTCAGAATCTTCCAGTATCATAGTGTCCGCCAGGGCCTCATAGACTTCCTGCCCCAGCACGCTAAAGCCTGGTGAGCCCCACTTGACGGCCTCGGCAATTGAGATGGAGTCGGCGCCTAGGCAGAAAGTCACGCCTATCACTGTATTCCACAGCGAAGAGGTATTTTCCGCGAGGTCAACATACTCCCTGAGGAATTTTTCGTAGCTGGTGCTCTTGAGAAAGTCCTTGATATTTTCCTTTGGCAGGAGTTTCTCCAGCGTGAGGGTCCCCTCTACAAACTCGATAAGCCCGAACTGCGTTCTCACAATCTTGTGGAGTGCCTGATCCTCGGGCTTCTCTTGGCCTCTCTACTTGCCTTTCCATTTCGGCGCTCGTTTCTCGGCAAACGCCATTGCTCCCTCAATAGCATCTTCACTAGAAAACACTGGATCTATAAAAGAAGCTTGTTTTTCCTTCGACTCATCCATGGTCCAGTCCTGAGATTGTGTCACCACCATCATGCTAGCGGCTACGGCCAGTGGTCCGTTAGCGGCAATCCTGACAGCCATTTCTTTTGCGGCTGTGAGTGCAGAACCAGATTCCACCACCTGATTGATCAGGCCAAGTTCATAAGCTCGTTCGGCTGACATGAAATCACCTGTCAATGCCAGTTCCATAGCGACACGCGGTGGCATCTGTTTTGGCAATTTGTACAGCCCACCAGCGCCAGCAGCCAGTCCCCGTTTCACTTCAGGGATTCCAAATCGGGAATCACTGGCCGCAACAATCATGTCGCAGCTAATAGCTAGCTCCATACCGCCGGCCAACGCATACCCTTCCACAGCAGCGATAATCGGTTTATTTGCACGATACTCTGTCAGGCCAGCGAACCCACGCCCCTCAATATAGGGTATTTCTCCGTTGACAAATGCCTTCAGATCCATGCCTGAGCAAAAAGTACCGCCAGCGCCGGTCAATACTGCCACCCGCAATTCAGGATTGCTCTCTAACTCATCGATTGCGGCAGTTAACCCATCGGCAAGTCCTCTATTGGCGGCATTTCTTGCTTCTGGCCGATTAAGAGTTATGGTCAAAACACCATTATCGATGGCCGTAACAACTTCACTCTCGGACATA
>Ga0209405_1000520_pt1 | contig 31259 bp, 23 predicted proteins | sample COGITO_mtgs_1105_6_FD_184803 | JGI IMG/M metagenome (GOLD analysis project Ga0209405, IMG submission 184803) | Pelagic marine microbial communities from North Sea - COGITO_mtgs_110516 (SPAdes) (version 2) | ecosystem: Environmental > Aquatic > Marine > Epipelagic ...
CTTCGAATATATTATTACTAAAGGCCGTGAACGTTTTTTTGAGCATGTTATAGAACGCTCAGATATGCGGAATATTGTCCGCAAGTTACGCGAAGGTAAAACTATCTGGTACTCACCCGATCAAGATTTTGGGCGTGACCAAGCGGTATTTGCTCCTTTTTTCGGTATTGAAGCGGCTACCTTAGTGAGTACTTCTCGATTAGCAAAAATGGGCCGAGCCAAGCCTGTGGGTATTGCGCATTACCGTGACCCTATTACTCATCGATACCGTATTGTAATAAGCCCTGTTGATACGGCATTTCCAACCGGTGATGATTATCAAGACGCTGTTATCATTAATACCATGCTTGAAAAAGCGATTCGTATGCAACCTGAGCAGTATATGTGGGTGCATCGACGATTTAAAACAAGGCCAGAAGGAGAGCCATCGCTCTATTAATGACTAATATCCCAAGTTATTGACATGCGTCGCTGCCGGTAATATCTCTCATAGGTTACACTTTCTAGGGATGGGCAACACCCATAATCTCCAATATAATCTAGTACTGAATAGCCTGCCATCAGCATTGACGACAAGGCTAAAAACAATCTCTGTAAGGCAGTATTCTCTTTATAAGATACGCCATTCCAGCGCGCCCAATAAAACCGACAAGACACACGCTTGCGGGTAAAAATTTTAGGATCGAGTTAATGGCGAATTACCATATAAGTTCCGATGTACTTCCAACGCTGGCTGAGTTTTCACTGCCCGATGAGTTGGGTTTCGGTGAAATCAAAATCCCTATTATGTATAGAGCAGACTATGCTGATGGCAAATGGCAGCCTGCAAAGCTCACTCCCTATGCCAATATTGAAATCGATCCTGCGGCGAAAGTACTGCATTACGCCCAAGAGGTCTTCGAAGGACTTAAAGCTTATAAAGTGGGTGATGGCCCCGCTAATTTCTTCCGCCCGCTAGAAAACCTCAAGCGTATGAATTTGTCATCTGCACGTATGTGCATGATTGAAATTCCAGAAGATATTTATATGGATGGGATAGGCTTGATGACCGCTTATAGTGAGGCATTTATCCCCAATGGATCAGGTAAGTCACTGTATTTACGACCATTTTTAATCGGTACTCGCTCAAATTTGGGTATGGGTGTGTCAGATACCTTTACCTTTATGGTTATCGCTAGCCCATCGGATATTTACCATGCCGGTCATATGAAAATCCAGATAGAGCGTGAAGCCTGTCGAGCCGCTCGCGGTGGCACAGGGGCCGCCAAAACCGGTGGTAACTATGCCGCGTCTCTTCAATCGGCACAAAATGTTCAACGTCGCGGCTATGATCAATCGTTATGGCTAGACCCCATCGAAATGAAATACATCGAAGAATTGTCTGGAATGAATTTCTTTATTCTGCAAAACGGTGAGCTTCATACGCCCCAACTGAATGGTTCGTTTTTAGCGGGTATTACACGAGACTCGATTATTTCGTTAGCTCGGCATAAAGGGATAACCGTTGTTGAGCGTGATATTCCAATTCAGGAAGTGCTAACAGGTATTCAGTCTGGTGCGGTGAGTGAAATTTTTGCCTGCGGAACAGCTGCAATTGTTAGTCCGGTTAGCGTTATTGCTGATGCTGACGGAACCAATTACGCTGTAAACAAAGTCGATGACCTTGCAGCGACATTACGTCAATCATTACTCGCCATTCAAGAGCAACGCGAAGCTGATCCTTTTTCTTGGACTGCAGCAGTAGCAAAGCATTACAGCCCAGCATAAATCAAACATTGTTAATCCACACTGGGCGCAAAAATTCGCGCCCAAAGCTGGCTAACTTGCTGCTGGTAAACAGCAAAAGTACTGACAGAAGTCGCTTCTTTTTGCTGCTTCAACGCCGACAAATGCGCCGCAGCGCGATAATCCTGATACGCTATTGTCATCTGCTCCGCCTCTTGCTGACTCAGTAAACCAGCTTCCGACAGTACTTCTATTAGCCGAATGTTATCTGTCCAATCAGCTAATCGCGGATAAGTCAGCCCGTTAGCCAAGACTAGAAACTGCACTAAAAACTCAATATCAACAATACCACCTTGACCCTGCTTAATATTAAAAGCTTCTGCCGATGCAGCAGCAACCAAGGTGTCTGATCGCTTAGGTGCACTTAAGTGTTCGCGCATTTTTTCACGCATCTCAATAATATCTGCATGCAAACGCTCTATATCTCTCGAACGACAAATCAATTCTTTTCGTAATGCAGAAAAGCGCTTAATTAAAGCAGGATCACCCGCCACAGCCCTTGCTCGTACCAATGCCTGATGCTCCCATGTCCAAGCGCTCTCTTCTTGGTAACGCTTAAAGGCATCAAAGCCCGACACTAATAAACCTGATGCGCCCGATGGCCGTAAACGCATATCCACTTCATAAAGTGCACCACTTACTGTTTGCGCCGTTAAAATATGAATAATTTTTTGACCCAAGCGCGTAAAGAAAACTGAATGAGTAATCGCTTTTTGATTCTCTGTCGCTAAAGTCTCAGCTTGGCTGTCGACATCATGAATAAAAACCAAATCTAAATCAGAAGCCGGCCCTAATTCAATACCGCCCAATTTCCCATAGCCCACAATAATAAAATGCTGACTACCTTCATTCACTTGACCAGCTAAACTATCGGGTTTATCTAAACCTGACCCTACACTTGGCATGCCATGCTTTTCTACCATTGCCTGCCATGCAATTTCTAATACCGCTTGCAAAATAACTTCAGCTAAAAAGGTTAGGTAATCGGATATTTTCATTAACGGCAAGGCACCGCTAATTTGACAAGCCGCTACACGTAAGCCATGCGCTAACTTGAAGTGACGCAACACATCCATCGCCGTTTCTAAATCATCACTTTGAACGCGTAGCAATTGCTGACGTAACTGATCAGCTAATTCAGCACCGGATGGCACTACATATAAATTACGATTATCAAGTAGCTCATCTAGCAACGATGGATATCTGGCTAACTGCTCAGAAATCCATTTACTGGCATAACATAATTCTACTAACTGCTTAAGCGCTTTTGGCGTTTCAATCAATAATGCTAGATAAGCCGTACGACGTAACACGGATTCAATAAATGGCATGACGCGCTGCAATGCTATAAAGGGCTCATCAACTTGATTACATAAATATAATAGCAGAGGCATTAATTTATCTAATCGATCACGGCCTTGCTTCTCCATACTCAGCAGTTTACGACTAGACCTAAAGCTCGCTAATAATTTTATTTGCTCATCATTAATAGCTATTAATTCATTTTTATATTCATCATTATTTTCAGCGCTTGCAAAAACATTGTCTACTGCTGACTCAATCACATCGAGGTTATCTGACAACCAAAACCATCGCCAAAAAATTAATAATTCAGCCTGCTCATCATCTTCTGCTAATGCGTCTTCATCACTAGTAACAATAGAAGAAAAAACCTCACTGACATTATTTCGATGCTGCCTCAAAACTTGATCGAATTTTTCAACACTCTCGCAATCTAAGGCAAACGCCAACCTCTCAAGCGAAAGAGAATCATTAGGAAGACTTTGCGTTTGCTCATCCCGCCAGCCTTGCAAGGCATGCTCGGTATTCCGCAAAAAATGATAGGCCTCTGAAAGCTTATTAGTCTCTATAACAGATAAGCATTCTGCTTGATTTAACAGCGGTAGCATCTGTAATAAATTAGGCTGCTGGAAGTCTGTGATCCTTCCGCCATGAATTAATTGGAATGACTGAACAATAAATTCAATTTCACGAATACCACCTGCACCTAGCTTAATATTATTTGATAAATTTTGCCGCTTCACTTGCTGCTCAATTAATTTTTTCATATCGCGCAGCGCATCAATCGCACCAAAATCTAAGTAGCGGCGATACACGAAAGGTCTCAAGCTCTTCATTAGCAGCTGGCCTGCTGCAATATCACCAGCAACAACGCGCGCCTTCACCATGGCGTAACGTTCCCATTCACGACCATGTTGCTGATAGTAATCTTCCATCGCATCAAAACTTAATGCTAACGGACCACTTTGACCATTAGGACGTAAACGCATATCAACGCGAAACACAAAGCCATCGACAGTACGACTATCAATTACTCGAATTAACATTTTACCTAGACGAGTAAAAAACTCCTGATTGCTTATCGGCCGAGTGGCATGATTGGTTTCGCCCGATTCAGGAAAGGCAAAAATCAAATCGATATCAGAGGATAAATTTAATTCATAGGCTCCGAGCTTCCCCATACCTAAAACAATTAATTGCTGAGGTAACTGACTCTCAGCACCTATTGGCTGTCCATACTGCTCAGCCATATGCGCATGGATAACAGTAAGAGCTTCGTCAATGCAACTTCCTGCCAACAACGATAAATCCAGCGTTGTCTCTTGCATGTTCGACAAACGATTAAGATCACGCCAAATAATCCGTTGCATTTCACGTTGTCGATAACACCGTAAAAGTGGAAGTAAATCTTCTTCTACACTTTCATCAATCTCTGTAATGATTTTATTATGCAGCTGCTCTTGATAAACGGATGAAAAATTATCAGCCGAAGATGATGAATCTGATTTTAACGCTAAGAATTTCTCTAGAGGCTGATCTAATGAATCATCTAATGAATCATCTAATGGATAGTATGAGCGATGTAAATCGCCGCTATCAATAATTGATAGGAAAGCTTTTACATCACGACAATGATGGTCAAGTAAAAACTCACTGGCAAGCCAACACTTACTCAACTGCGCAGCAAGCATAGGCTGCTCGCCTAGACGACGCAATAAATCATAGCCTAGGGTTAAATCTGCACAAGCCTCGGCAAAGCGCGTACAAGCAGATGTGAGTTGATCAATTAAATTTTCAGGCGCAAACCCACACAAGTGTGCGAGCAATTTAGCGGCTAAATGCTGCGATGACTGTTCAGATATTGATGGCAAGCTGAAATCCCAAATAATCAATAAAAAGATAATCTAAAACTATTCAGCCTATGATAAAGCAATTACATCAAAAATATTATTTTTCTGCTGCCGGAGTTACCCTTAATATTTCTTCTGCCGTGGTTAAACCTGCCGAATACTTTTGCGCGCCCGATAACCGCAATGTTCGCATACCTTCTCGCATACCTTGCTGACGTAAATCAGCAATATCACAGTCTTCTTTGACCATACGGTTTATATCCGCAGTTAAAGGCAGTATTTCATAAATACCCTGCCGTCCTAAATAACCCGTATTACGACAAGATAAACAGCCCTCAGCTTTAAACACTTTTTCTGGCTTAGCGACCTTCCAGGGCTGAGTTAAATCTTGCCATATTTCATTGTCGACTTCGGTTTCTGACTTGCAGTGAGGGCATAATGTTCGCACTAACCGCTGCGCCATAATACCTACCACCGTTGCACGAATTAAATACGATGGCACGCCTAATTCTAACAGCCTAGATATGGCGCTTGGTGCATCATTGGTGTGAATTGTTGATATCACTAAGTGGCCAGTCAATGCTGCTTGTACCGCCATTTCGGCTGTCTCAGGATCACGTATCTCACCAATCATAATAATATCTGGGTCTTGCCGCATTAATGCCCGCACACCGCTAGCAAATGACAAATCAATTTTGGCATGCACCTGCATTTGATTAAACGACGGCTCAACCATTTCAATTGGATCTTCAATAGTACAGACGTTAACATCATCGGTAGCTAATTGTTTTAAGGTTGAATATAGCGTTGTAGTTTTCCCTGATCCTGTTGGACCAGTCACCAATAGAATACCGTTAGGGCGCTGCGCCATTTCTGTCCAGCGCTTATAATCTTCATTAATCAAACCTAAGTCTTCAAAACTTCGCTGCAAAACATCAGGATCAAAAATACGAATCACTAACTTTTCACCAAAAGCGGTTGGCATACTCGATAACCGTAATTCAACCTCATTACCTTCTGGGCTTTTGGTTTTAATACGGCCGTCTTGCGGCTTACGCTTTTCAGCCAAATCCATTCTAGAGAGTATTTTTAAACGGCTCGTTACCGCAGCAATAACCTGTGGAGGTAATTCATAAATATTGCATAACACGCCATCAATTCGAAAGCGGATATTACCTTGCTCTCTTCGCGGCTCAATATGAATATCACTGGCTCGCTGATCAAAAGCATACTGTAATAACCAATCAACAATATTAACGATATGCTGGTCATTAGCATCGGGGTCTTTTAGCTGTCCGAGTTCTAGCATTTGCTCAAAATTAGAAATGGCCGAACTTGATCCGCTGCCATCAACAGCGCCAGAAACAGAATTCACTAAGGTATAAAACTCAACACTATAACGTTTAATGTCAGCGGGGTTAGCAACCACTCGAACAATTCGTTTTTGTAAGACCTGCGCTAAGTTTTCTTCCCAACTATTTATAAAGGGCTGACTACTCGCAATAACCACTTCATCACTATTTACTTCAACCGCTAAAATATTATGCCGCTTAGCAAAAGCAAACGACATAACATCGGTGACAGCACGAGTATCAATTTTCATAGGATCAAGGTGGGCGACGGCTTGATCTGCCGTGGCGGCAAACCACGTTAATAAAACCGATAACGATAATTTGTGACCAGCATGGCGATGATTTTCAAGCTGCTGATCAGCAATATAATTGATGGGATGTTGTTCAGCTTCGGCCTTAGTACGATTTTGCGAGCTTATGCGCTGCACATCCTCACGCGACAATAAGTTATCTGCCAATAAATTATCGAGCAATGCGCGCAAGGTCACCATTCGATCGGCCTCTGGGTGAGTCGATAGGGTTAAACCGCTTTTTTTTGTTTTTGCTGGCGTATAATTCAATCTATTATCCTTGTCGGTTTCTGATAGCCCGATTAACACCGTTAAGCTTGCTTTTCATTGCTCTCTTAAATGGCTTCTTTTCGTCTTATTGCGCTCTTTAGACTCTTTAGTGTAGCTGTTTTGATTGATTATTAACCAAATGGGGCTAGGAACGGTTTCAGTTTTTGACCCAAAAGTGACTCATGTCTACTTTTAGACCTCCATCACAATATTTCAGAAGCCAAATCCGAGCCCCTCTTTACTTTAATGCCAAACAGGTAAATCCTTAACCTTAAACCGCTAACGCTTTTACCTGACTCAGGTTCTTGTTAGTCTGTTGGCTGTTATTGATTAAAACGCACCCTTATTACTGCTTGTCTTTCAAACTCATCATTAAAGGCCATCATTAAAGGTCACATTTAAAGGTCACATTTAAAGGTCACTACTCTCTGCATGCCTAAGCTCATCCAAAATCTCGAAGATTTGATTGCCCTGCCATCCATCAGCAGTTCTAATCCAGCGCTCGATACGTCAAATCGTCCGGTTATTGATCTATTAGCCGAGCGTTTGGCCGATCTTGGCTTTGCGATTGAGATACAGACTGTGACTGATGGCTGCGTAAATGGTGCCAACACAACTGCCGCTAAATACAATTTAATTGCCACATTAGGCAGCGGCTCTGGCGGGCTAGTGCTCGCTGGGCATACCGATACCGTGCCTTATGACGACGGCAAGTGGCAATCTGACCCGTTTACAATATCGGATCGTGATAATCGCTTTTATGGCCTTGGCACCACCGATATGAAGGGGTTTTTTGCCGTTGCACTCGAAGCTATTGAAAGCTTTTGCGAGACATTGGGAGATACCAGCAAGCTGAAACAACCGCTTATTGTTATCGCCACCGCCGATGAAGAAACCAGTATGGCCGGCGCTAAAGCCTTAGTGGCCGCCGATACTCAGCAAGCTCGCTATGCAGTTATCGGTGAGCCCACTGGCTTAAAGCCAGTGCGCATGCATAAAGGCGTGATGATGGAGTCAATTTCTCTCGAAGGTCGTTCAGGACACTCATCTAACCCCGCTTTGGGTAATAGCGCGCTAGATGCCATGCATAAAGTCATCGCTGAATTAATGGCATTAAGAGAAGACTGGGGTAAAAAATATCAAAATCCTGCCTTTGAAGTGATTTTACCGACGCTAAACTTGGCGAGTATTCATGGCGGTGATGCCCCTAATCGAATCTGTCAGCACTGTGAATTACGCTTTGATGTGCGCTTATTGCCGGGCATGCATAACGAAGATGTCCGCCGGAGCATTAAAGATCGTGTTGCCACTACGTTGTTGGGCAGCCATATAACAGCTAACCACTCTTCGTTATTTGATGGTGTAAGTGCATTTTTAGAGCCCGAAACCAGCGATCTAGTGCAGTTTGCAGAAAAGTTAACCGGCCATAGCGCCATTAGCGCCGGCTTTGCTACCGAGGCACCGTACCTGCAAGCGCTTGGCATGCAAACCATTGTTATGGGGCCAGGCAGTATCGACTGCGCGCACCAAGCCAACGAATATTTAGCCCAAGATCAGATTAAGCCTGGTATTGATCTGTTAAAAAGTCTTATTCAGCAATACTGCTTATAAGTCCGTCTAGCGGTAAGCTGCATCTATGAATGATCTATCCAAACTATTAAGTCCTCTCGGCAACAGTGATGGCAACCAAGACTACAGCCAACTTATTCGTTGGTTTCGTCAGGCCACGCCTTATATCAATGCGCATCGTGGTAAAACCTTTGTCATGATGCTCAGTGGCGAAGCCGTTGCGCATCCTAATATCAGTAATATCATTCACGATATTGCCCTACTCAATAGCTTGGGCACGCGTATTGTGATTGTGCATGGCTTGCGCGCACAGCTCGATGCCAAACTAGAACAGCAAAATATTGAAAGCCAATTTGTACAAGGCTTTCGCGTCAGTGATCAGGCGACTATGGATGCAGCCATTCAGGCCTCCAGCTTAATTCGCTCACAATTAGAAACGCGATTGTCTATGGGGCTACCTAACTCGCCAATGCATGGTGCTAGAGTGCGAGTAGCTTCTGCCAATGTCATTACCGCAAAACCTGCGGGCATTATTGATGGCATTGATTTACAGCATACTGGACTCGTTAGAAAAATTGATACAGTCGCCATGAATACCTTGCTCGACTTAGGCAATGTTGTACTGCTATCGCCATTAGGCTACTCGCCAACAGGTGAAGCTTTTAGCTTGAGCTATAAACAAGTGGCCAGCGAAATTGCTATTGCTCTTCAAGTCGATAAATTAATTGCCTTTACCGATCGCGATGGTATTAGTAATGCGCAAGGTCAATTACTCAGAGAACTTGATCCAGCCAGTGCTCAAAACAATATTGCAGACCAAGATCAAAACAGCGAATTTATACGCTGCGCCAAAACAGCTATTGCCAGTGTAGAGGGCGGCGTGCCGCGTGCACATTTAATGCATTACGCTAATGATGGCGCTCTACTACAAGAGCTCTATACCGTTGATGGTGCGGGAACATTAATACAAAGTGCTAATTTCGAAGTCACGCGCCAAGCAACCGAAGATGATATACCGGCCATTATCGATATTATTTCGCCACTCGAAAAGCAAGGCGTATTAGTCAGGCGTGATCGTGACAAACTAGAAGAAGAGATTGATTATTTTACGGTAGTCGAACGTGAAGGCTTAATTGTCGCGCTCGCGGCACTCTATCCCTATGATTGCGATAGCGGTGAAATTGCCTGCATCGTCACTCATCCGGATTATCGAAATGGCACACGCGGTGCTAACTTATTAAACACCTTAGAAGTGAATGCACGCGCGGCAGGCATTCAGCGAGTATTTGTGTTGACAACACAGACGGCACATTGGTTTATTGAAAATGGATTTTCTGAAATTCAGCTCGATGATTTGCCCGAAGCAAAACAATCGCTGTATAACTATCAGCGAAAATCTAAAGTATTATCAAAGAAACTTTAACAATCCATTAAGCAATAAGCATTGAGTAATCAACAATAAATTTTAGTGATTTTCGGGACGCTTACCCGTGAATTGGCTAAAGTATTCACGAACCTCAAGCATATCTTTTTCATAATCACCTGAAGTGCGCATCACTCGACCAAACGTAACCGTTTTAGTGGGAAAATCCCATGACACTAACAATATGGGTACATTGGCTTGGTGTGCAATATTTAAAAATCCCGATCGCCAATGCTTAATTTTACTTCGCGTACCTTCTGGCGACATAACAAACCACATCGCTTCATTATTTTCAAAATACTCAACCGCAGCACCCACTGCGCCTTTTGGCGAGTGGCGATCAATTGGAATAAAACCGATCCAGCGCCATAGATAAGAAAAGGGCCAAATAAACGCCTCTTTTTTCATCATAATTGAACCCTTAATACCCAAAGTAAGAATAATAGGTAAGCCAACAATAAAATCCCAGTTAGAGGTATGCGGCGCAGCGGCAACTAGTATTTTCTTCTCATTGGGCAAGGATCCAACCGTACGCCACCCCGATAGCCACCAAAAAAACATCGCTATATAAGTGATTACCGAATTATTCCGCGTTGGCATATGCTCGGGTCGCTCATTCATTGCAGCTGAAATCGTCTTTTTATTCATATTATTTGTATTGATTCCTTTATAAAAGAGAGCCCTACCCAATAAGCTTACTCAATTTTTAACTCTTCTGGCAATTTTACAGCTGTAATAATAGCGTAATAAAACATTAATAATTTTTTAATACAGCTATTTTACTCTTACCGTAATGTATATTCTTCAGCAACTGGCTAATTACGACCAACGCATATTTCTATGGTGTGCAAGTTTATGCCGCTCAAGAAACCTACCTGTTTACACAAGAATCATCTCTCATAGCGGTGATGGCTATCTTCAAGTGCTTATGCCTTTATTGATTATCGCCATTGTGGGACATGACGCATTGCCTTTTTTAAAGCTTATAGTGTTTAGCTTTGCTATTGAGCGAAGTCTCTACTGGTTATTAAAAAACAACTTAAAACGAAAACGTCCAGAAGCTGCATTGCCTACCTTTAAAGCCACTATCTCAGCATCCGACGAGTTTAGCTTTCCTTCCGGACATACCTCGGCGGCTTTTTTATTAGCCATATTGGTATCGAGCTATATTCCAGCACTATCAACAGTCATGTTTATCTGGGCAAGCAGTGTCAGCATCTCTAGAGTTATTCTTGGCGTACATTTTCCTGCCGACATTATCGCTGGCATTTGTTTAGGTAGCAGTGTCGCTTGGCTATGCCAATAGTTGCCTATCCATTAATTTCGCTGGACGCCCTCTTCATTCAACTCATTGCTGGACTCATTACACTATGAAAATACTTTACGGCATTCAAGGCACCGGTAACGGTCACATTAGTCGAGCAAGAATGCTAGCTCGTCATTTTCAAAAAACCAATATTGATGTGACTTATTTGTTTTCGGGCCGTGACCGTGATGATTTTTTTGACATGGAAATATTTGGCGATTTTATATGCGTACGCGGTTTAACTTTTTACAGTATTGATGGTGCTGTCAGCTATAAAAAAACTCTCTTAAACAATAATTTTTTTCAATTTATGTCTGACGTCATATCACTCGATGTAACATCCTACGACTTAATTATTACTGATTTTGAACCCGTCTGTGCATGGGCAGGAAAACTATGCGGCGCTCAAACTATTGGGATAGGCCATCAATACGCGTTTAACCATAATATTCCTCGTGCCGGCGACAATCCTCTTACACGCAGCATTATGCGACATTTTTCACCCGCGTCAATTTCAATGGGGCTGCACTGGGATCATTTTGGTAACAACACTATTTTGCCGCCCATTATTGATACCGAGCATGCAGCACTAACAAACGAACAGTGTGGCATAGGGAAAGCTGTAAAAAAAATATTGGTTTATTTACCTTTCGAAAACCAAGATGCCGTACAAAAATTATTACTGCCCCACAAAGATTATTGTTTTACAGTCTACGCAGCACAAAATACGGATCAAGATTTAGGCCATATTGCTTTACGCAAAACTTGTCTTAATGGATTTAAGCGTGACCTTGCCGCCAGCGATGGTGTTATTTGCAATGCGGGTTTTGAACTTATCAGTGAATGCTTACATTTAGGCTTACCTATATTAACCAAACCGCAAAGCGGACAGATGGAACAGCAAAGTAATGCCGCAGCCTTGCAGCAATTAAATTATGCCGTAACAATGCAAGCATTAGATGCTGATATTATTCAGCAATGGCTAGGCACAATCGATAACGCAACACCAAGCATGATACTGCCTGATGTTGCGAAACAAATTGTTGATTGGCTGCACGCAGGACAAACCGAATCCGTTGAGCAGCTGAGTGAGGGGCTCTGGAGAAAAGTTAGATATCAGTAATATTAGCTAGCCGTTTGCTCTAACGCTTGCTCTATATCAGCAATAATATCATCAACATGTTCGATGCCAATCGATAGACGTACAAGGTCTGCACTCACCCCTGCCGAAGCTAACTCTTCATCATTTAACTGACGATGCGTAGTACTCGCTGGGTGACAGGCTAAACTTTTTGCATCACCAATATTAACCAGACGTTTAATCATCTGCAGTGCATCAATAAATTTTGCACCTGCTTCAGCACCGCCTTTAATACCAAAACTTAAAATAGCTGAAGGCTTACCGTTTACCATACGCTGAGCCACATCATAAAATGGGCTATCACTTAAACCAGCATAGTTTACCCAGCTTAATTTTTTATGACTTTTAAGATACTCCGCAACCTTTTGCGCATTCTCAACATGTCTATCCATACGCAAGGCTAAAGTCTCTAACCCTTGCAACGCTAAAAAAGCATTAAAAGGCGATAAAGCTGCACCCATATTTCGTAACGGTACCACTCTAGCACGACCAATATAAGCGGCCTCGCCTAATGCTTCAGCATAAACCACGCCATGATAAGAAGGGTCTGGTTCATTAAATTGTGGGAAGCGTGGATTGTCTTTCCAATCAAATTTTCCAGAATCAATAATAATGCCGCCAATCGTCGTACCATGACCGCCAATATATTTAGTCAATGAATGAACAACAATATCGGCACCAAATTCAAACGGCCGACATAAGTAAGGACTAGCAACCGTGTTATCAACAATCACTGGTATGCCATGCTTATGCGCCATGGCTGATAAGGCTTCAAGATCAACGATATTACCCGCAGGGTTACCAATCGATTCACAAAAAATGGCTTTCGTTTTTTCGTCAATTAATTTTTCTAAGCCAGGAATATCATTACCCGATGCCATTCTTACATTAATCCCTTGCTGCGGAAATGTATGAGCAAACAAATTATAAGTACCACCATAAAGCTCGCTGACACTGACAATATTATCGCCGGCACTTGCAACGGTTTGAATGCTCGCAGTAATTGCAGCCATGCCTGAGGCCATGCAAAGTGCACCAATTCCACCTTCCATATCCGCTAGGCGCTGCTCTAGCACATCCAATGTTGGATTCATGATACGACTATAAATATAACCCGGCTCTTTTAAATCAAAAAGATCGGCGCCATGCTGTGTATCACGAAAACTATAAGAAGTGGTTTGATAAATAGGAACCGCTACAGCACGTGTAGTAGGGTCATCATCAAAACCAGAATGGATTGCTTTAGTTTCTAATTTCATTTTTTCCTCTTTTTTATCTTTTATTTTAATGCAAGTAAGAATTAACAGGCCGGTTTAAAATTCGAATTTTAAACCAAAATAAGGGTCTTCATAAACGTCAATATCTACCGTTCCATTATCAGCTTCAATATTTCGATAGCCAATAAAAAATGAACCGTTTTCAACCATTTGGTAGTTAAGTCGCAGATCGTATTCAAGTACGTTATCAAAATCTCCACCGGTTATAATATCGGGAGCATAATGCAGCTGGAAACCGATATCCATTTTTTCTGATAATGAACGGGTAAAGCCCAGACCTAGGCCAATACCAAATCCACCCTCGCTTTCAACATCTAACCAAAACGCTTTGGCGCCTAACTGAAGACCGGTATCACTATCACTGGTAAAGAATCGGTAACTCACTTGATCAGCAGTCAAATCATTAGAATCTGAATGCATGAACGCAAATTCCCCAGCAAAATCTTGCTCATAGGCACTAGTGAAGCGCAAATCAATAAATTCTTCATTAATTGAAAGCTCTAACTCATTAGCATTTACTTGAGAAGCCATAAGGGTAGTCATTAAAGCGCTTAATATAAGTGCCGATGGTGTCATTGTTCTAAAATATTTGTTCATCTTTATTCCTTTTAAATATTGAATATTGCCTTGGTATTACATCAATGGGCCTATCGTATCAAAAGATTGCTACTGACAAGGCATATGTATGGCTAGATATTTGTTAACTTTGTTGGCTTTTCAGATCCATATGTAATTGATCGAGCTGGTTTTGATTATTCTTGACCCTTTTTAATATTTCACCTAAGGACAATAAATCCATTTTTACATGCCGATGCTCTTTTGCAATATCGACTAAGTCCTTTCCATGCTTAAAAAATATTTTATAGGCCTCGATTAAAGAGTAATCAGGATCAAACATATGGGTAGGAAGCGATGACACGCCGTTCACTTCAATGACGACAAACTCACCGCGTAACATGGCTTCTTTGCTTTCTGCTTTAATGTCCAAGCGTCCGAAATTAAAATTCGGCTGATTCTCAAACAGGCTAAATATCTTCGCTTCTAATTCGGCTGTTAACCAATGGGTATCATCGGTAAATTTACAGCCCATAGTATGAGAGCCAATAAATGAAAGGCATATTTTTTCGCCCAGTGCGGGAACTTGAGTCAGATCAAAGTACTGCAAAAATGTGGCCCAATGATGGGTATAACGATAATGCTGCTGTGCCAATTGCTGCAAATTATCTTTACCGTTACCCATAACAGTGGGAAAGTGTTTTTGATTAATGCCTGTAATTTTTGGTCGTCCCAATTTTCGAGTATAAAAAATGCCACACTCAAATGTATAGGGGGTAAATTTTTGTAATAAATAGTTGCCTGTTATTTTATGGGCGCTACGTTCAATCGATTGCTCATCAATAATTTTTATAAGCCCCTTTCCTACTAAACCAATATCTGGCTTTAATATTAACGGGTAATGATGCAGCGTGGCGAATGAATGAATGGCAGAAATTTTTTCAGCTACCGGTAAATCAGCGGCTAATACCGTCGTGGGTAAAAATAATTGTTGATCAAATTGCTGCTGGGTATGGAATTTTGAGCCAATACCAATTTCACCATGATTAAGGGCGGCATTCGCTTTTGCTAACGAAGGGATGCTCACTCGCTGAATTAAACAATAGAGACCTAAATAGATATAGAAAGGCAATTCAAATAATCGAGGATGCCAAAATTCGTGATGGGTAAACCATTTCTTCTTCAATGTGGCACTCTCTAATTTATGACTAACAACACATAGAATTAGACTACAAAATGACTGTAGATACCATGCTCGAAGCATCGTTATAAGCAATTATTAAATCTAATTTTTATGACTATAAATTGACTAATTGAAGCCGCTTTATGACTTAATATCAGACAGCTGTTCTGGCGTCAGCAAACTCATTTTAAAGAGCTCATTAGCATCAGGAACAGCATCCATGGTTTTATTGATGATGTTTTTATAGCCCTGTGCGCCTATACGCTCTACCGCTCGTTGTATAGCATTATCAAGATCTTGCTGATGGGATGATTCGCTGATCCATTGTTCAGCTAACATACCTGATAGCGCTACCGCATATTCCAGCTCTGTTAATTCACTTATCGATTTAGCTTCTAACAAATAATGACTGCTGCGAACGGCATTAATATGAATAGTCGGCAAGTGCCAACGCTCTAGTATCGCTGCACCAATTTCAGCATGATCGACACCAAACATACGTCGCTCTAACTCCAGCAAATCCAAATGGTTTATCGCGCCATTGACTATCTGTGTATACTTTTTTCCCTCAAAAGCCTCGAGGGCAATCATGCCAATATCTTGCATTAATGCGGCAACGAATAAATCTCCCTGCTCTACACCGTTTAATTCACTGCGCATTTCAATAGCAGCAATAGCGCCCAGTACACTCTTTCGCCAAAAGGCATCATGATTAAAGCCTGAGTCTTTTGATTCTCTGCTGCGCATCATGTCAACAATGGCAAAGCCAATCGCAATACTCATGGTGAGTTGAATGCCCAATATCGCTAACGCTTGATTCAAATGGGTAATTTCATGCCGAAAAGGAAATATAGAGGAGTTGCTGACCTGTAACAATCGTGCGCTTAAAACCGGATCATTAGCAATCACTTCACTGATTTTTTCGGCATATAGCTCTCTGTCGTTACTCATGTCGATAATTTGCACCGCCACATCTGGCAACATGGGCAGTTGATCTGAGTGACGCACTCTTTCTAGTAAAGTTTCTTTATCCATAACGTGTTATCCATTAACCCTTTTCCCATTGATGTCGCCCTATCGACATAACAACAAAATTTTATCGATAAACTCGTTAGCTGAAATTGAGTGTTTTAACTTTTGGCGGTAGATGCTTTAGCCAAACAGCAAATTCAGCTGCAGAATTACGCGCTAGACCATCGGCACAACTTACTCACTAATGGATCAATCAATTGATGAAATGTTCCCATTCAAGACAGAGCTTTAACAATTATCGGACCCTATTTCCACTCTTTGCGCAGTTTTTAATCCACGCCCGAACTTTTTGTATTCGTCTCCCACCTAACGACTGCTTGTTAAACGAGAGAATAATAGATTGATCCAATAATGGCCGTCATCGGTATTACTTTTGACTCATAACTAAATATCCGAATTTGCAAGCGGTTCAGGTAGAATTACAGCTAAGCCCTTACTTACCAATATTAGGTAAGTCAATTGACCAATAACGATGATTGATTGCTTTTACGCTTTCACCCTTCACCTCATATAGTACGGATGATGAAATGACAACGACCGCTAATCCCACCTCAGAAAAATTGTTTCAACAAGCCCAAAAATCGATTCCTGGGGGTGTCAACTCGCCGGTAAGAGCGTTTAAAGCAGTCGGTGGCACGCCGTTATTTATCAAATCCGCTAAGGGCGCTTATGTTATTGATAGTGATAACCAGCGCTATATCGATTATGTGCAATCGTGGGGACCAATGATCTTAGGTCATGCACAACCCGATATTATTGCTGCAGTGCAAGCAAAAATGGCGGACGGCTTAAGTTTTGGCGCACCCACTGAAATCGAGACCACCTTGGCAGAGCGTATAAAATCAATAGTGCCCAGCATGGAAATGATGCGCATGGTCAGCTCCGGCACCGAAGCCACAATGAGTGCCATTCGTTTAGCGCGAGGCTTTACGGGTCGCGATACCATCGTCAAATTTGAAGGTTGCTACCACGGTCATTCTGACTCGCTATTAGTCAAAGCAGGATCGGGCGCACTGACTTTTGGCGTACCCAGCTCACCGGGTGTCCCAGAGTCATTGGTTAAACACACATTAAATCTTACCTATAACGATATTGAACAGGTAAAAGCGGTATTCGCTGAAAAAGGCGATAGCATCGCCTGTATTATTGTTGAGCCAGTGGCCGGCAATATGAATTGTGTGCCGCCTATCGATGGTTTTTTATCGACACTGCGTGATGTGTGTGACGCCTCTGGCGCGCTGCTGATTTTTGATGAAGTGATGACAGGCTTCCGCGTCCACCCTCAAGGTGCACAAGGTCATTACGGTATAACACCCGATTTAACGACGCTTGGAAAAGTAATTGGTGGCGGCATGCCGGTTGGTGCTTTTGGTGGCCGACGCGACATTATGGAAGAATTAGCGCCCACCGGCCCTATTTATCAAGCCGGTACATTATCGGGTAATCCTGTTGCCATGGCGGCAGGGTTAACGACATTAAACTTAGTATCTGAAGCCGGCTTTTATGAAAAATTATTTGCCAGCACTGAGCAATTAACCACGGGCCTAGAATCGGTTGCTAAACAATGTGGCATTCCATTTACTACTAATCATGTAGGCAGTATGTTCGGAATGTTTTTTACAGAAGAAAAGAAAGTCACACGCTATGCACAAGTCATGAATGGCAATAACGAACGCTTTAATCAATTTTTTCATGGCATGTTAGCGCAAGGGGTTTATTTGGCTCCAGCTAGCTTTGAAGCGGGATTTGTATCGGGCGCCCATACCAGTGATATTGTTGATGCAACATTAACAGCGGCAGAAAAAGTTATGCGTACACTATAAAACGATTAATGCCGATCCTGGGTTTTCTATGCAATAGATCATGCATATCATAGAAAACCCTAGGATATAATAAAGAATCTACTTTATTAAAAAAACACTTATTGAAATCTCTATCTCATTAAACTTTTTCTTATTAAAACTTCTATTTGTCTAAACTTTATTTGTCAAAAAGTCTATTTATCAAAAAGTCTCCGTTACAAATCTCATCAAAATATTTTCTATACATTTTTATTTTGCAGATACAGCTCTTTGTTTTTTCATTTTACGACGAGCTCTTAATTTTTTTCTAACATACCCTTTTTTTGAAAAAGAAAAGAGACCTGGCTGGCTTCGACGTATTAACCTAATAATTTCCTTACGCCAACTCTCTCCTATACCGCTAGCCAATGCATGATCATGTATTTGCTGCCAAGCGCCACGAAGACCGCTAGTGTTAAGAGTAAACGTTTTTAAACAGGCGATAAGATTAGTATCTGCAGGAAAACAACTCGGAATATCACGCCCACAAGCTAAAAAATTAAACTGGGTTCTAACACATTTTTCACAACAGCCACAATTTCTATCTTTTTTCGCTCCCTGCCAGCAAACGCGTAAATATTTAATGCCTACTTGCCAATCCGCAATTGCATTCACTTTTTCTGTACGAGTATAAGCTGCACCATCATGAATGACGTGAAAGTGGTTAGAACCTAACAAATTATCAGTTGCTGGAGATGAGCCCCAAGGCGTAAAGAGATTACTATATGGGTAAGTGCTTCCAAGCAAGATGATCCCCGCTTTCTTTTTAAAGTTTGATAGCACTCCAACTAATGCAATCGCATGCGCATAATCCCACTTGGCCTGAGTCATTTCTCTATAATTTGTTTTAATGGGAATAAGTGGAATATTGATATCGTCAAGTACAGATTCAGAACGACTAAACGCTTCTGAAAACGCCTCAGTATCTTCAAGCGGAATATCAAAACCATGAACTAATGAGCAAAAATTAATGGTCTGTGTTCGATAACTGTTTTTCTTCTGCGAATGCTGCCAAGCCGTAAACATCGAGTCAACACCACCTGAAAAGGCACATACCGCGCCTTCAACTTCAGCGATCTCTTTGCGAATTTCATCGACAGTAATGTCAACAACTGAATAAAGATCTGGCCGTAACATATGCCAAGCCCGCTGGAATTCAGTTAAATTACTCAGCAACGATAATGAAACACTCCCTTTTATCTGAATCTCTCGCGCTTCAGTCAAGGCATCCATTAATATACAAAGCAAATAGCTATCGCAATCTTCAGCATCAGGTGAGTCAATAGTTTCAGGAAATTGAAACCATAAAACCTGCCTATCAACCTCTATGCCATTATCAATGCGTACAATATGACAGGAACGAGTCACCTGACCGTTTTTATTTGCCAATGCTATCGGCTCAATAATTAAACTATTCATATCCGCCCTCTGTTCATACCCACTCTCAATTATTATTGACTGTCTAAAACTAAAAAAGGCCATCATAAATATGATGGCCTTTTCTTAAATCACTTTAATACTTACTCTTCACCAGCAACCACTTCGGCATAAGCATCTGAAGTCAACAAGGCGTCTAGCTCAACTGTATCTGCAGGCTTTAACTTATAAAACCAACCGTCTTCATAAGGTTCGCTGTTAACTGTTTCTGGCTCATCTTCAAGCTTTTCATTAATCTCAACAACTTCACCTGAAATAGGTGCATATACATCAGAAGCCGCTTTAACTGACTCAACCACACCAGCTTCTTCGCCCGCTGATAATATCTGACCCATATCTGGCAACTCAATATAAACCACATCACCCAATTGGGCCTGCGCATGGTCAGTAATGCCTATAACGACGGTGCCGTCTTCTTCTATACGAGCCCATTCATGGCTTGCCGCATAACGTAATTCAGAAGGTAAATCACTCATTTGCTCTTTCCTAAAAATGTATCAGTAACTAAAGCTGCTAAAAAGCTACTAACAGTCAATTAAATTTATATTAACCCCAAAGGTTAAATCTTAATGGTGCATTCTACCTTGGGCAAGCCGAAAAACAATGCTAAATTTTTGGCTCTAACCGGTTAATACTCTCTTTATATTAATAACTCCCTAGCTAATCATAACAACTTCTTAGCTATCCATAAGCATCGCTTATCTGTCCGTTGAAACCGCCTGGCTATAATCATCTAACCAATGCTTAACTCTCAGATTGATCAGTGCCACCGTCGGTGAAAACCGCCTCACCTGGGGTAATTAATTCATCCAACGTCAGATCGAAGCTTGGTAAAAAAGTTTCAATAAAATAGTCTACTTCTGGCATCGCCATCGACTTTAGTCGAACCTCAGTATCTGCCACTGCCTTAACAAATTCAGCATTACCTGCTTTAATTTCAGCCTTGCACTTAATAAGTGAGGCAATCAAATCGGCAGCTTTAATAAACATAGTCACTTCGGCTGATAATTCGTCATGCAATAAGTACCCTCGGTAATCATCGCGCAGCGCTTCTGGCAACGTCGAAAGCATTTCTCGCTCAGCGGTATACTCTACTTCTTTATAGGCATCACGAATTTTTTTATTGTGATACTTAATCGGTGAAGGTAAATCGCCCGTAAGCACCTCAGATGAATCATGATAAAGCGCAGCCACTGCAGCTGCATTAGCATCAATATTTTTACCGTAAAACCGATTACCAATAAGACCTAATGCATGAGTAATCACTGATACTTCATAAGAGTGCTCCATAACATTTTCTTGAATGGCGTTACGCTTCATACCCCAGCGATAAATCCAACGCATTTTACTTAGGTAAGCAAAAAAATGATTATTCATAAAGCGGCTCTATTTTTTTCTGACATTTTAAATAATACCCATGGCATATTTAATAATACGATTTTTGAGTTTAGTTTGCTGCTGTAAAAAATTCATGCCTGAATTACGCAACCAACGTAACGGCAGTGGAATGGGCGCGAACAAACGCTTAAAACCTTCGACTGCTGACATCATCGCAAGATTATCTCCCTTACGCTGACGCTGATAACGATTAAGTACAGCGATATCACCGACACTCTGACCACGCGTATGTGCAGCCAAAATACATTCCGATAATACTTTAACATCGGCCAAGCCTAAATTAATACCCTGTCCCGCTAAAGGGTGAATGCTGTGCGCCGCATCCGCAATTAAGGCGAAGCCCGCTTTCGTATAATCTACGGCATGACGCTGCTGTAATGGATAGCTATAACGGCCTGAGCAAGCGGTGACTTTACCCAAACGATTTTCAAATGCTCGACTAAGCGCAACACAAAAATCTTCATCATTCATGGCCATGGCAGCTGTCGTTTTTTCGCCCGTTTGCGACCAAACAATTGAACAATAATTTTTATCGTCAGTATTAGTAACTAAAGGTAAAAAAGCTAACGGCCCAAAGGACGTAAAGCGTTGCCATGCGGTTCTTTGATGTGGCTGTTCAACACTCACAGTACAAACTAAGGCATCATGCTCATAAGACCACTCTCGCACATCTATATCTGCCATCTCTCGCAATGGCGAGTTTGCGCCATCAGCAGCAACAATTAATGTGCTATGAATAACCGTGCCATCTTCTAAAGTGAGTTTTGGCGTTTCATCTTCTGGATTTTCTGGCAAGTGTAAATGGGCAACGGCTTGACCATCAAAAGTTTGAATATTTGGCGACTGCTTAAGCTGATTAACTAAAGCGGCAAGCGTTACGCGATTTTCAACAATATGACCTAGAACCGGTGCGCGGACATCCGCCGCATCAAAACTCACCGCACCCGTTCCCTCAGCATCCCATACTTGCATCTTTTCGAATGGACTAATACGCTGCCGAGTCATCGCCGGCCAAACGCCGACATCGGTAAGAAAAGCTTGAGAAGCTACTGTTAATGCACTTACACGCGGATCAAAGCCATGAATACCTTCATTGCATTCTGGCCAACCGCTTTTCATGGTTTTTGCTTCAATTAAAGCAATACGTAATGGCCCCGACTTCGATGCAGCTGCTGCACATAATGCACAGGCAAGCGCCGTGCCTGCCAGGCCCGCACCAACAATCGCAATATCGAATGATTCATTCATCGTAATGATTTTCTACCTGTGATGCCTGCTGCGCGATCAGAGAAGCGGTTTTTAACCGGCGTTAATAAATCCAATGCTAACAAACCTAAGTTTCTTCCGAGCTGCACGGGCAGATTTTGCTGACCAAACAATTCAATTAAATTATGACTAAAACCAATCGTTAGATTTTGATCTTTAATCTGTGCCTCGGCATAATTCTCTAACAATGCCAAAGAGCCAATATTTTTTTGCTGCTCAATAGCGCCACCAATACGTTCAACCAATGCGGCAATATCGCGAAGCGAAAGATTAAAACCTTGCCCCGCCACTGGATGTAATGAATGCGCAGCATTGCCCATTAAGACAATATGATTCCTCACCACTTCATCGGCGATAGTTAAGGCAAGCGGATAACTTTGTCGCTGGCCTATTCGCTGTATAGTACCCAGACGATGGCCAAACGCTTTTTGTAATTCAGCGATAAAAGCATCGTCATCCAGTAATGCCTTATCGACATTACCCTTGGTATGCGTAGGCATAGTCCAGACTAAAGCACTTCGGTTTTTACTGTTGGGCAAATCAATTAAAGGTAAAAATGCGACCGCCCCATCGGCAACAAAGCGCTCAAAAGCCTGACCGTTGTGAGGCAGCTGCGTTTGCACATTGGCGATTACGGCTCGCTGATCATAGCGCTTAACGCTAGCGGTAATGCCTAAGCTGTCGCGTAATCCGGATTGCGCACCATCGGCAACAATCAGCAATGAGGCACTTAGCGTTGAAATATGACGGTTAGATTGTTGGTCCTCGGATTTTCTATCGAGGGTGATATCTACTGAGACACCCGCTTGTCTAGGAATGATATTGCTAACAGTAGCACCTGTTACTCGCTCAACAGTAGGTAAAGTAGCGAGATGATTTAACAGCACCGCCCCTAACCATTGATTCTCTATCACATAACCAAAGGCCTCTTTATTTTGCTCGCTGGCATCGAGTAAAGTACTACCCATATGACCACGATCGGACACATGCACTTGACGAATCGGCGATGCATGCTGCAATAACGCAGGCAACACACCAATTGATTCATACGTTTCTATACTGGCTAAGGAAAGCGCCGTTGAACGCGCATCAAAACTGGGATGATAAACAGCTTGTTGTGGCGGCTCATGATTAGCCAAACCCTGATCAGGAAAGCTATCAACCAACAACACTGACAATCGATTGTGTTTATCCACCTGAGCTAAGGCGCAAGCCAAGCTAACACCTACCATGCCGCCACCAGCGATAATAATATCGTAGTGTTTGCGCTGCGTTATGGAGGAGTTATCTTTTGTCATAATGCCTTATTTAGCTGATCGTTTTTTTGAGGGCGCCGCTTTTCTCTTAACTGCTTTCTGTTTAGTCACTTTTTTCACCGCTTTTTTAACAACTACTTTCTTAATAGTCACTTTTTTCTTGGGTGCAGATTTTTTAACCGCTAACTTCTTAGCTGTTGGCTTTTTAGTCGCTACTTTTTTCTTAATCGATGGTTTTTTGATGATCTTTTTAATGACTTTCTTTGCTGTTTGTTTAACTGGCTTGTTAACCGCTTTTTTGACAGTTTTATTAGCTGTTTTCTTAACTGCCTTCTTAATGACTGCCTTCTTAACTACCTTTTTAACTGTCTTCTTAGCTGCTTTTTTTGACGCGACCTTCACCGCTGATTTTTTCTTTACGGCCGAATTTTTCTTAGGTGCAATTTTTTTAGCGACAGTCTTAGATGAATCTTTAATAGCCGTCTTAGCTGCCTTCTTAACTGGCTTCTTAACTAGCTTCTTAACTGGCTTTTTGACAAGCTTCTTAGCAACTTTCTTAGCGGGTTTTTTTACCGCTTTCTTAGCAGCTGCTTTAACAGTTTTTCCTGAGCGCTTTTTATCTAACACTTTTTCACCGCTACTCATCCCACCAATAAAATCGATTTGCGCTGGATCAGATACAGCACTATTGATAGAAGGTCGCATAAGCTGATGAATATCACTGACGGTTTTCACCACATTACCGCTTAACACTTCATAGCCATTAGTCGTTACAGCAACATCATCTTCAATACGAATACCAATACCACGCCACTTGGCCGCTACATCTTTATTATCGGCAGCAATATAAATACCGGGCTCAACCGTCATTACCATACCGGCCTCAAGAACGCGCCATTCATCATGCACTTTGTAATCGCCGACATCATGTACATCCATGCCAATCCAATGACCCGCACGGTGCATATAAAAAGGGCGATAAGCTTCAGCTTCAATTAATGTTTTTAAATCACCTTGTAGAATTTTTAAATCCAGCAAACCTTGCGTAATCACTCTCACGGTCTCATCATGCGAATGATTCCAATGACTGCCGGGTTTAATGGTTTCTATAGCGGCAATTTGCGCTTCCAATACAATTTCATATAACGCTTGCTGCTCTTTACTAAAACGCCCATTAACTGGAAAGGTGCGCGTTATATCCGAGGCATAACAGTTCAACTCACAACCGGCATCAATTAATACTAAATCACCATCGCGGAGCATGGCATTATTTTCACCATAATGAAGAACACAAGCATTTTTACCGCCGCCAACAATCGAATTATAAGCTGCTGCTTGCGCACCACTTGCAGAAAATTCATGGAGGTATTCGGCTTCAAGCTGATACTCCATCATCCCCGGCTGACAAAATTTCATTGCTCGTGTATGTGCGGCTGCGGAAATATCGGCGGCTTCTTTCATAACACGTAATTCAGCTGCACTTTTATATAAGCGCATATCATGCAATAGATGATCAAGATCTAAAAACTCACCCGGTGGATGCGCGCCCGACCGAGCCTTAGAACGTAAAACATTCACCCAATCCATCACTTGCTTATCGAACTCTGGGCGCTTACCCATTGAATAATAAACACGTTCTCGACCTTCCATTAAGCCCGGTAAAATGTCGTCAATGTCGGTAATCGGAAACGCATCATCGGCACCAAAGTTCTGGCATAGACCTTCTGGCCCCTCACGATAACCATCCCAGAGTTCTCGTTCAGGATTTCGCTCACGACAGAAAAATAAACATTGGCCATGCTTTCGGCCCGGCACTAACACTAATACTGAGTCAGGCTCGTTAAAGCCACTTAAATAATGAAAGTCACTGTCTTGTCGGAATTTAAATTCGGCATCACGATTTCTAATCACCGTACTTGCTGACGGTAATATAGCAATACTATCAGGTTCCATTTGCAACATAAGGTCACGACGACGTCGCTGAAACTCACGCTTGCTAATGGTCGATGTTAGTGCCGATTTATTTATTTTTGCCATGGGTTTACGAGTCATCTATTTGCGGTCTATTTGTTGATTGATATCCAACAACGCTTAGGTTAATACGTTGTATAACATCATTTGGCTTATCTCTATACCTATCTCTATACCTATATCTATATCTATATCTATGATCATGTCTACGACTGCCTCGCTAAAGCAAAGCAAGGCAAAGCAGCTCATAACATAAAATTAATGCATAGTTTTATTGCCCGATTTAAAAAATTGAGTGGCTCCGGGTGGCGCTGGCTGCTCTGACGCAGGCAACTGTTGTTGTTGCTTCTGTTGCTGCTGCTCAATAATCTCAACCCAGCCATATTCGCTAAAGACTGTCATGGCTGCCAATCGTACATATTCAATAATTTCCATATAATCGCGCTCGGCAGCTTCGGCATCGGCGGGTGCAAAATCTAAGCTTTCTCCGTCTTCATCCAGAAGCGAATCCAGCTCGAGCGGATCATCACTTAACTCAGCGTCATCTTCATCGTACTCATCATCTTCAACCGTCGCCTGCGCTATAGCGGCTAAATCACTTAATGACTCTCGCACCGGCTCTGGTAGCGAAGGCGCCAATATCGCCTCACCGGCGTCATTTTGTGGTGCATTTTTTTGTTGGTAGGCCTGCGCCTCAGCAAAACCGCCTAAAAATCCACGGCACCAATCACTTAATCCCTCAGTACGCTGCTCAATCGTTTCATCATCATCGGGCAAATAAGGCTGAAAGGCCATATCTTCACCACTGAGTAACTCAAACTGCTCACGTGCCAAACCGCCTAATGCGCCCTCGGCGAGCCCACTAAATTGGCGAATAGTCGCTTCTGAGCTACCCATAACGGCAAACCCGAACTGCGCCCAACGCGCACCCGGTAAGCGCATTGCGCCACAGAGAGCGCCAACAATAGCGCCTTGAAGCTCAGAGGGCGAAAATTGGCTATCGACGGTCAGAAGCCAATCGGCCAGTTCATCAAAATTTTGAGGCGGTGGAACATCAGGATAATTCATCTAAAACCTAAAGGTAGAGTGGGCCGAAGCCGAGAGTAAATACTGTAATTATACGAACTGTGGAGCAATATCTGAACCACTATTATCAATCATCATCAAATACTCTTAGACTTACAGTTATTGACCATCATCGCGCTGCGCACTATATTAGCAACCCTTTATGCGTCAGTGACGCGTCAGTGATTATCTCTATGCCCTCAAGGGACTCTGAATAGTCGCTAAATGAGACCTCGACCATTGTAAATGGTTAAAAAAACGGGGCAAAAGCCATTTGAGCAGGAAGCTCAGATCAATATATTATCCAGCAGGGATAGCGCATTACACCAAGGCCATATAATGAAAGACAAATTAGAGCACCTTGAAAGCAAGCTCGATGAACTTATCTCGCTATGCTCATCGCTCGATATGGAAAATAAATCACTGCGCGGCCGCGAAAGCGAATGGAGCAATGAGCGTCGCCAATTGTTGATAAAAAATGAGACGGCGCGCACTAAGGTTGAATCGATGATTACGCGCCTGAAATCTATGGAGTCTGGCGAATGACCGAACGATCACCCGAACTATCAAGAGGCACAGTGCCACCCAAGGAAAAAATGACCGATAGCAATGAAGACGATAATAAAATTATCACTCTCAACGTCCAAATTATGGGTAAGGACTTTCAAGTATCCTGCCCTGCCAGCGAGCAAGATGACTTGGTGGATTCAGCGGCCCAGCTTGATAAGCGTATGCGTGATATTCGCGATACAGGCAAAGTTATTGGTCTAGAACGTATTGCGATAATGGCAGGCCTCAACTTGTCGCATGAATTTTTACAAACTAAAGACCAAGTTGCCGGCAAAGAAACTTCAGATATGCTTAAAACGCTTAACAAAAAGCTTGATAATGCGCTACAAAGCGCTAAACAAATGCAAATCTAACGAATTGCGTTGTTTAACTCCTCTAACTAAATTGTAAATGCTCGATATCTTTTATTTCCGTCACTGCCAAGATGGTTTACACTAAGTGCGAACTCCCTGGGGTATTCGCCAGTCAGCATGTCCTTGAGCCGATAATACCCACCCGGAGGTTCCTCGTTGGTAGCTGTGTGCATGCTCGGCATGACCGAGAAGCCTGAACTACTGCAGGATCCACCACCTTGAACCTTTTCGGTTCGAGGCCGCTAATGACAGCGGTACCTTGGGGCGTTCTTATTTTTCTTTATATTTTTTCATTTCATATCTTCAAATACCTTATACCCTGCGCCCTTTGCATACTCCCCCAGCCTACTTTACGACTTCACTGACTATCTCAATATTTTTCTATCAATAGGTTAATAAGACTAATAATTAACAGTAACAAGCTCATCAGCAAAAAATAGCATCACAGCGACAAAAACAGCTTCGTCTTATACAATAACGCCTCAATATCGCGAAATGATTATCCGTAATAAACGATAGATAAACGCATGGCATTTTTTGATTACTTAAACACTAAAAAAAACAGTGACTTGACTGAACAGCGACATCAATTAAGGCAGCAGTATCGCTCTGCACGGCGAGCTCTGCCGCCTTACCAACAGTATGCGCAAGCCAAAAAACTTTGCGCTTTACTTAAACGCTGCCCAGAGTTTATACACGCTAAATCTATTGCCAGCTATCTGCCTAACGACGGTGAAATTAACCCGTCTTTTATTCATCAGCTAGCATGGGCACTCGGCAAACACGTTTATTTGCCCGTGCCCACCCAACAAAAATCTCTGCGCTTTGTTCCTTACACTCGCCACACACAATTAGTGACGGGACAATGGGGAATCAAACAACCGCGCTGTGCTGCGAGAATTGCCACACAAGTGTCTCTCGATTTAATTTTGGTACCGTTGGTAGCTTTTGATAGCACGGCAAATCGCTTAGGTCGCGGAGGCGGTTACTACGATCGCTTTTTGGCCAGCAGTAAGCGCAGCCATAGGGGAATTAAAAGTTTCGGACTGGGACATAGCTTACAGCAAGTCGAAGCAGTGCCCGTCGAAGCATGGGACATAACACTGAATGGCATAGCAACACCCAAACAAATATTTCGTAGTCTTTAGTTCGCTTAGGATTTAAAGTCTATTAGAAGTCGAGTTTCAATTAGCATGCCGATCAATGGATGAGAAGCACGAAAAAGCTAAAGTGTTATTTTTAATTTTTTCTACACAGAATAGACGTGCGCATCATATAATGGCAAAAAGAGAGGTCTGAAGTGAGCGTTTTATAAAAAGACTTTTAAAGCAGAGGCGCAAGCGCTGTCATTAAAGTCGCTAAAACGAAAATCAGGCATGTGGCGTAGTAAGTATCCATAAGTATTAAGATCTTTTAAAAATGAGCAATATCGTATTTTTGGTGAGTGATATTTTTATTCTAGAGTCAGAAAAGAAAAAAGGCCTTACGTCGTCATCAAACTGTGACTACGTGCACGCCAACCAACAGCCAAAGTGAGAACTGCGTTTATCCTCCACTAACGCCGTAAAAATCCAAACAATGAGAGGCCACATGACACTATCGACACAAGACCAACTGAAAAGCGATGCAGCGCAAGCAGCCGTTGATTTAATTAAACCCAAACTGGATCTCGATAGTGTGGTTGGCGTAGGAACCGGCTCTACAGTGAATTTTTTTATTGATGCGTTGGCAACTATAAAGGGGCACTTTCGTGCAGCCGTCTCCAGCTCAGAAGCTAGCTCCACTCGCCTGCGTGAACACGGTATTACCGTACTGGATTTAAATAACGTATCAGAAATTGATTTTTATATTGATGGGGCCGATGAAGCCAATGAGCACTTACATCTTATTAAAGGTGGCGGCGCCGCTTTAACCCGTGAAAAAATTGTTGCTGCCGTGGCCAAAGAGTTTATTTGTATTGCCGACGAAAGCAAAGTAGTTGGCGTGTTAGGTGATTTTCCACTTCCCGTTGAAGTTATCCCAATGGCCAGAAGCTACGTGGCAAGAAAGCTGGTTGGCCTTGGTGGCATGCCTGTATATCGCGAAGGAGTAATAACGGATAACGGTAATCATATTTTAGATGTGAGAAATTTAAAAATTGTAAACCCGTTAGAAACCGAACGCCAAATTAATAATATTACTGGCGTAGTGACCAATGGTTTATTTGCCATGCGTCCAGCTAACGTTTTACTACTGGGAACAAAAGAAGGCGTTAAAACTAAGCGCGCTTAAATCTCAACGATAGAATATGAGCCATAAATAATTATGGCTCAAATCCTTCTACCTTATCTGGAAAAACACCTGCCGTTTGAAGTGTCCAAGCATCAAATTCATTTGCAAACTCTTTTGATGAATTACGACTTGCACCTAATATAGTTAAGTCATAACCCTGCGAAGGAACACTTAATCCAGTCACACCGCCAAAAAAATCATCTGCATTATTAAGCAGTGGCTGAAAGTCTTTATCTGCATCTGTAATGACGCCGTCGTTATTCGTATCTCCATCGACAAAAGCTCTCAACGTTCCTGAATCATTCTCGGCAACATCATTCAAACCTTCGCCAATACTATTCAAATACCAAAGGGATGTCACCGTACCATTTGGATTAACTTCACCTTCAAAATTGAATGCTGTATTGCCATGAAAATGTATACCTTCGTCTAATACTAAAGCAGGAAGATTAATACCACCATCGCGTACTACAAATGGCACAAAAATATTATCGACAAGGCCTGAACGTTCATGCCCACAATGCACCCCTCCCATAAATCCTTGCGTAATATCCGTATTACCCAAACTCATGGCCGAAAGATTTGACGTTTCATCCACTTCATAACAACCATTACGAAAGTTAAGAATTATTGTATTGGCAATACGAATTTGACTACTGTTATCAGCGAATAAAATACCAAATTCACGATTGTTCGCTGATATCGAATTTTTGCTTGTTGTGTCACTTCCTGCCAATGTCACATTAACAAACAGCGGTAAAGAATTGCCATTAGAAGCATAAATACCTGCACGCCCGCCACTAACACCGTCATAAAATTCAGGACGATGAATCACCAACATATCTTTAACTAAGCCGCTAAAATTATTATATGAAAGCGCATCTCGGCTCGCACCAGTAATTAACAACCAGCTTAAGCGCGCTTGATTTGCAGTATCTTCAGAGGATTGTAAGCGAATGCCATCACGAGCAGAATCGTGTGATTGAATGTATTGAATAAAGGTATCGTCATGAACGCCATCCAAAACAATATTATCAGCGTAAGTTTTATTGCCTACGGTCACTTCTGCGCCCGCCTCGGTGACAATTAAATACTCTAATCGAACTTGACCAAAGGTTGCAGAGGTATCTTCAACAATTAAGCCTCCCCATTGACCACCCCCATCATAGTCTTCATCATCAGAAGACAAAACAATAGGATCAATTATTGTCCCTATAGCGGTAATAGAAGCGCCCGGCGAGACATAAATATAGTCAAAACTCGAACCGTTTTCGCCTCCAAAAATCTCAACGCCAGGCTCTATAGTTAACAGCGGGCTAGAAGCACCATCACCAATAATTAAAGGGCCATTAAGGTGCCACTCAGAAACCGCAGTCAATGTTGCCGTTTCGGTTAATGTTCCACTAATTAAACAGCGACCGCCGCTGCCTAAACCTGAAGATCGCTCTACCGTTAAATCACCTACGCTAGGACAGCTTTCTGAATCCCGAGCACCA
>Ga0209405_1000530_pt1 | contig 30949 bp, 24 predicted proteins | sample COGITO_mtgs_1105_6_FD_184803 | JGI IMG/M metagenome (GOLD analysis project Ga0209405, IMG submission 184803) | Pelagic marine microbial communities from North Sea - COGITO_mtgs_110516 (SPAdes) (version 2) | ecosystem: Environmental > Aquatic > Marine > Epipelagic ...
GGGTGTTTTTTATATTTTAAGCTTTACTAAGCCGATTTAACAGCATAAAGTCGGCAATAACCAAGGCAGCCATGGCTTCGACAATTGGCACCGCACGCGGTACTACACAGGGGTCATGACGACCTTTTCCGTGCATTTCAACTACATTACCATCCTTGTCAATGGTATCTTGGGCTTGCATAATAGTTGCAACCGGTTTGAAAGCCACGTCAAAATAGATGTCCATCCCGTTACTGATGCCACCTTGAATGCCGCCAGATAAATTTGTTTTGGTAGAGCCATCAGCATTAAAGGCATCGTTGTGCTCACTCCCTTTGAGTTGTGTGCCTTCAAATCCACTGCCATATTGAAATCCTTTCACCGCATTAATGGAAAGCATCGCTTTTCCTAACTGTGCATGCAAACGGTCAAAAACAGGTTCGCCCAAGCCTACGGGTACATTTTTTATTACACAAGAAATCACGCCTCCAATGGTATCCCCTTCTTTACGAATGGCTTTTATTTTGGAAATCATTTCTGCAGCCACTTCCGTATCTGGACAACGTACGTCGTTTGTTTCAGCATTGGCTAAATCTAAATCTTTATAAGATTTGTTAAGTGCTATGTCTCCAACAGAAGACGTATATGCGTTGATTTCAATCGTTTTAAGAAATTGTTTTGCAATGGCTCCTGCCACCACACGACAGGCTGTTTCTCGTGCCGAACTGCGTCCACCGCCTCTATAATCGCGTTGACCGTATTTTTCAGTATAGGTGTAATCGGCATGACTCGGACGAAATACATCTTTTATATGTGTATAATCATTTGATTTTTGATTGGCATTTTCAATGATAAATCCAATAGGTGTTCCAGTAGTGATCCCTTCAAAAATTCCGGATAAAAACTTAACGGTATCCGGTTCTTTTCGTTGGGTCACAATGTTGGATTGTCCGGGTTTACGGCGATCCATTTCAAGCTGAATCGCTTCAAAATCAATGGTAATTCCCGCAGGGCATCCATCAATCACACCACCAATAGCAGTTCCATGAGATTCCCCAAAAGTTGTCAGTTTAAAAATCGATCCAAATGCATTCCCTGCCATATACTAGTTCTTAAGTCTTTAGATTGTAAAAGTAATTGTATTATTATAAAAACAAAAATTCCAACGCTACTAAGTGCCGAATCTTTTTATGAATTAAATTGAAATGCAGTTTTGAAGTGCTTCTTCATAAATAGCTTCGTAAAAAGGAACAATTTTGTGAATATCAAATTTAGTTGCCGTGGCTTGTGCTCCTTTTTTAAAGGTATTTAAAACGGTGTCGTCTTTAAGAATCTTTAGCGCGTTTTGAGCCATTTCATCAATAGCACCTACCGGGCTTAAAAATCCGGATACTCCTTGAATGTTCACTTCTGGAATGCCTCCAGAATTACTTGAAATCACAGGAACTCCAGAAGCCATGGCTTCTAATGCTGCCAATCCAAAACTCTCCGTTTGTGAGGGTAATAAAAATAAATCACTAAAACATAAAATTTTATCCACCTCGCTACTGTTGCCTAAAAACACAACTTTATCTTCTATTTTGTACGTTTCACAAAGCAGTTCGGCTTCCTTCCGCTCAGGCCCCTCGCCTACCATCATTAATTTTGCAGGAAGTTCTTTTTGAATTCTATAGAAAATTTCAATCACATCTGCAATGCGTTTGACAGGTCTAAAATTACTCACATGGGTAATCACACGTTCCTCAGGAAGTGCCAAAAGATCCCGATCACAGTCTTTATAAGTGTTTTTATATTTATCTATATCGATAAAATTCGGAACGACTTTAATCTCTTTTTTGGTGTTAAATAATCGTTGGGTATCTTCTTTTAAATTTTGAGACACAGAGGTCACCGCATCTGATTTATTGATGCTAAACGTTACCGCCGTTTTATAAAAAGGATGGCTTCCTACTAAGGTAATATCGGTGCCGTGCAAAGTAGTAACAATTGGGACATCAATGCCTTCTTCGTGAAGCATTTTTTTAGCCATATAGGCGGCATAGGCATGCGGAATAGCGTAGTGCACATGCAAAACATCAATTTTATGAACTTTGACCATATCCACTAGTTTACTTGACAACGCCAACTCATAAGGCTGGTAATGAAACAGCGGGTATTCTGGCACGTTGACTTCGTGAAAATGTACATTGGAACTCAATAATTCCAAGCGTACAGGTTGACTGTACGTAATGAAATGTATCTCATGTCCTTTGCGAGATAATTCTAAACCCAATTCGGTTGCCAAAACACCACTTCCTCCAAAGGTTGGGTAACACACAATGCCTATATTCATAATTATTCTATAATTGATTCGTAGATCAAACGTTGTATTTCCGTTCTAATGTTTTCTTGTGAAAGCCGATTCGGATCGGATTTCGGAAACGTTCTATTGGCCAAAAATACATAAACTATTTCTTCTTCTGGATCTGCCCATGCATAAGTTCCCGTAAATCCTGAATGTCCAAAACTCGTCATCGACAAACAACCACAGGTAGGGCCTTCGTCTTCTAATTGTGGTTTATCAAATCCAATGCCGCGACGGTTTTCTTGATCGCAATAATGACAGGTATTAAACGTCTTAAATGTATCTGTTGAGAAATAACGTTTCCTTCCATAAACCCCTTCTTGAAGATACATTTGCATCAGTTTTGCAACATCATTGGCATTACTAAATAAACCTGCGTGTCCACCAACACCATCTTGCATTGCAGCACCCATATCATGCACATATCCATGTACGGTATCATATCGAAAATAATCATCTATTTCTGTGGGAGTGATCTGGTATTTACTAAACTTCTCTAACGGTTTATAGGTTGTATAATTAGCCCCTAATGATTTATAAAAATGCTGTTGTACCAATGCATCCAGTGGTAAATTATAATGATTTTCTATAATTGATTTTAAAATATAATAAGGTAAGTCGCTGTAACGATATTCTTGTTCTTCGAGCAATTCTGAATTGATGATTCGATTTTGAATACTATCCCTAAAATCCTTTCGTAGATATAACTGTTCGTTTATTTTTATTGGAAATTTATTAGAAGGTTTAACTTTATAAAACTTAGGGTTTGGTTTTTGAGTAACAGAGTCTAAGGTAGATACATAAAATGGAATCCATGGTTTTAGTTGTGCAAAATGAGAAAGCATCTCCTGAATTGTAATGGCTTCTTTATTGGTGTTTTTATAGGACGGCAATAAGTCGCCTAAGGTAGAATCTAAACCAATCACTCCTGAATCAACCAACTCCATAAGCAAGGGAAGTGTGGCTAATATTTTAGTGAGAGACGCCACGTCATAAAGGGTATTAAACTTTACTTCAGATGCTTTTTTATAGGTGTGGTACCCAAACGATTTTTCGTAAATCACTTTTCCTTTGCGTGCCACTAACAATTGAATACCTGGGGTCATTTGTTCCGAAATAGCATAGTTCGCGATGGAATCAATTTTCTGTAAGCGCGTTGCATCCATCCCCACCGATTCTGGCAATCCGTAAGTCAATCGATTTAAGGAAGTGGTTGGTAAACCAGCGCCTGCTTTAAAGTTGATGCCACAACTCACAGGCAAAATTCCTTTGGCCGGCAAGGCTCCAAAAATAATTTGAGCGGCTTTTTGCTGCGCAATCGGACTGTTTTGATACGCCATCAGAATGCTTTCAAAGTTTTCAAACGTCTTGAAATCATTCAAAGCATACGGTTTTGCAAACAGGGTTAAAATCACGTTGTTGGTGCGTGCTATTTCATAAAGCCACACGAGTTCCTTATCCCTAAATTGATACGATTTCCAAGGGTTTGCATTGGATTTATGAAAGCCAACAATCACGGTGTTGTAGTTACTTAAAGACGTTATCAATGCATCTAAATTTTTGGCATTTACGACATCCACTTGGGTGTATTTGTTGAGTGTATTGACAAACGGGCTTGCATCGGTATCGCCCATATTGACATAGGCAATTTTGTGTAATTCTAAATTTTTGAGTGGCAAAACAGCTTTCTTATTTTGAACCAGCGTGATTGCATTTTCCATCAATTCCCCATACAACAGATCGTCTTTTTGGCGATTCAAATCGGCACCTAAATTGGTGGTATCGATGGGCTCAAATTGATGCAGTCCAACCTTGTATTTGGCACTTAATATTTTTTTGACAGAATGGGCTAAACGCTCTTCTGAAATAACGCCCGATTCCACGGCTTTCTGCAAAGCATCTATGCCTTGAGTGACATCATTAGACATGAGCATCACATCATTTCCAGCCAAAAAGGCTTGCAAATCTATTTCTCCGGGACTGCTAAAATTAGAAGCGCCTTTCATACTCAGTGCATCGGTAAAAATCAAACCTTTAAATCCTAATTTTTCTTTTAGTAAATCGGTGACAATTGGATAGGATAAAGAGGATGGATACTCGGGTCTTGAATCGAGATTGGGCACATTAAGATGGGCGACCATCACAGACGACAGTCCTTTTGAAATGAGTTGTTTGTAAGGATATAATTCTAGGGAATCAATGCGTTTGGCTGAGAAATTAATTGTGGGAAGTGTCTTGTGCGAATCGGAACTGGTATCGCCATGCCCCGGAAAATGTTTGGCATTTGCCAACACGCCTACGCTTTGCATCCCTTCCATAAACGCTAAAGAACGTTTGGTGACTTCTTCTTTTTCTTCTCCAAAAGAGCGATTTCCAATGATTGGATTTTTGGGATTGGTATTGATATCCACTACGGGGGCAAAGTTAAAATGCACGCCAATCCGTTTGCAATGCTCTCCTATTTGAACACCGGTTTGACGTATGAGGTCTAAATTTTTCACAGCTCCCAAAGTCATATTCCATGGAAAAGCATAGGTAGAATCCAAACGCATGCTCAGTCCCCACTCCGCATCCATCCCAACTAACAAAGGAATTTTGGAAGCAGCTTGTAGCTCATTATTTAGTTGGGCTTGTCGCACGGGGCCTCCATTGGAATAGATAACGCCTCCAATATGATTGGCAGTAATTTGGTTTAGAATCGTTTTTTTGGTGGCTAAATCTTGATTAGAAAATACTTGCACCATATACAATTGTCCAATTTTTTCTTTCAGGCTAAGTGCATTGTAAGTACTGTCCACCCATGTTTTTTGCAGCTCTACATCGGAAGTGTCCAAAGGAGAAGCCGATTCTTGAGCGAAAAGTGAGAGCGAAAAAATAAAACAAAAGAGTGTAAAAAAATGGCGCATAAATGGTTTTAAAAATAGTGGAGTTAAATCCAATACCAAGTTACTATTTTTAATAGAAACACTGAATGTTTTTAAGAGCAATTTAGTATTTGTGATTTGTTTTTCTAAATACGAACCCTCTAAATTAATAGATATAAACAAGTTAACCTTAAGATTTATTTGGCGGTTCCATTTATTTTATTACTTTTATAACAGACTTAGACCTCAAATAGGACTCTTCAATACTTTATAGTACCGAAAGTAAGATATTAAATTTCTGTGAATGATTATTAGAAAAATTCTGATATCTATTTAATACTAAATTTTAAATCCTATTAAAATTAACTTATAATGAAAAAACAATTATTATTTTTATTTGGAAGCTTACTATTATTTTTTAATAATTCTATTGCACAAACCAACGATTGGCGGAATTCATCATTACAAGAAAGTGCCAACTATTATGATATTGTAGCGGAGAATGAAGCGAGATTACTTCCGCTAAGAAATCAAACGGACAGAAGAAGCAAAAAACAAGTCAAACAATTTGATCGTTGGGCTGCTTTTTGGAAAGATCGAATTCTAGCAGATGGTTCATTTATTTCTGCAGCTCATACTTATAATGCGTGGAAAAACGAAAAACAACGTCAAAATAATTTACGTTTAAATGGCAGAAATGTTAATTCCGTTAATTGGACTTTAATTGGCCCTTCAACACTACCGACATCTTCTATCCCTTATTATCCAGGAATGGGCAGACTTAATGCCATCGCTTTTAATGGTACTGATGTGAATACAATTTATGTTGGCAGTCCTGCTGGCGGTATCTGGAAAACCATAAATGGAGGAACAACATGGACACCAAAAGGAGACGATCTCGCAAACCTTGGGGTTTCAGACATAGTGATTAACCCAACAAATACTAATATTTTGTACATAGCAACTGGTGATTGGGATGGTAGACATAATAGGTCTATCGGAGTTTTTAAATCTACAAATGGCGGAGATGATTGGGCGAGTACAGGTCTTGCTTTTACTCTTGGTCAAAATGATATTATAAGCAAATTACTGATTGATCCAAACAATGTAAATACTGTTTTCGCAACCACAAGAAACAATATTAAACGAACAACAGATGGGGGTACCACTTGGACCGATGTGTTTACCGAAAGTTCTGCTACTTTCAATGATATTGCCTATAAGATTGGAAGTAACAGTGTTTTATATGCAACATCTATATGGGGTAAATTTTATGTCTCTACTAATAATGGTGCAAATTGGTCTCTAGCATCAAGCCCTTCATCTAGCAGGTTAGACTTAGCACTGACAGCAAACGATACTGATTTGATATTAACTTTAGATACTAATGGAGTTCTAAGAAAATCCATTGATCAAGGATCAACGTGGACAACCATCTCTACAATTTCAGGATATAATCCTCAAGGAGGTTATGATATGACACTTGCAATTTCACCTTTAAATAAGGATTTAATTTTAGCTGGAGGCATAGAAGGCTGGAGATCTTCTGACGGAGGGGCCACTTGGGAAAAATATTTAGATGGGTATTGGGTACAAGGAAATCCTTATTTTTACGTACATTCAGACCATCATGATATGAAATTTATTCCCGGAACCAATACTGCTTTTTCAGTTAACGATGGAGGAATATTTAGAGGAGATGCATCTATAAACACCCCATGGACAGATTTATCTTCTGGATTAGCAATTGCACAATATTATAATGTTTCTGGAACGCCTCAAAATGCTGGGAAACTAATAGCGGGGGCACAAGATAATGATATCGCTGTTTTTGATGGAGGAACAATTACAGGAGCAAATCCAGGAAGCGATGGCGTTGAAGGCTTGTGGGATTATTCAAACTCCACTATTGCTTGGACGTGTAGTCAAGCAGGATCAATGTCCAGAACTATGGACGGGTTTGTTAACTCACAAAATGTAGGAACGCCTTCTGGAGCTCCGTTTGTATGGGAATTAGAAATTCACCCAACAGTTCCAACTACTATTTTTGGAGGGTTTGGGGATATTTATAAATCTACAAATAGAGGCGATTCTTGGACGAACTTAAGCTCTGGAGTCGGATCAATAGAGTATATTTCTATCTCACCCTCAAACGCTGATGTCATATATGTTTCAGGAACAAATGGACTAGTAAAAAGAACAGCTAATGGCGGAACATCATGGACAGCAATTACCAAACCCCAAGTAGGAAATGTAAAAAGTATAGAAGTGCACCCGACGAATCCAAGCGAAGTATACATCGCATATTCAGGGTATCAGACTGGAAAAGTTTATAAATCTACAGATAGTGGAGCTAATTGGACTAATATTACAGGTTCTTTGCCAAACATACCAACGCACCAAATACGATACAAAACAGCTAGTACAGATGGAGAGCTTTTTTTAGCCACAGATTTAGGAGTGTATTACAGAACGAATACAGCTGGAGACTGGGTTAAATTAGGAACTGGACTACCTAATGTAATTGTTTACGATTTAGAAATTCATTATGCCACTGAAAAGTTAAGAGTCGCTACTTTTGGAAGAGGTGTTTGGGAAGCTCCAATCGATGCGGCGTCTTTAAATATAGAAAAGGAACAATTAGCTGAAAACGCAGTAAGTATTTACCCAAACCCAACAAAAAACAAGCGTTTTAATATTAAACTCAATAATTTAACTGGAGAAACAACCATCTTAATTTATAATGTAATTGGAGCAGTTGTTAAAGAACTTAAAACCAATTCCATTGAAGAAAACGTAAATCTTGCTTCCTTCTCAAAGGGGCTTTATCTTGTGAAATTTACGAATAACAATAAAAGTATTACTAAAAAAATAATTTTAAATTAAATCTTATCATAGAAACTATTGAAGTGAAAACGACTTCAATAGTTTCTATTCGTTATTAAATAACACATGAAGGCTACCTTGTTTCTCACACTCTATCTTTTACTTTTTTCAGGCTGTAATTCTTCTTTAAAATTAACATCTAAAATTAAGCAAACTGTTTACCCAGGTCTTCAATCTGAAAAAACATACACAAACTATGTTTTAAACTATTCTGTACATACAGATAAAACTATAAAGATTGATAGTATCGTTGTATTTAAAAAAGGAAAATGCTATAAAGTCAATTCTTATTTACTCAAAAAAGAATTGTCAGCAAGCTACTCAGAAAAAATTACCAAAAAAGGGAATTATATTTTAGAAATCCCTCTCAAAGAGGACTCTATTGGTGCTGAATGTAAAAACCAACAAGCTGAAATTAGCCTGTACTATATAGAGGGTTCAGTAGCTAAAACTATGTATCTCGACAATTTCGTAGCGGAACGAAAAACAAAACGATAACAAACACCGACAACAATTTTTATAGATAAATAAATCGCTTTCCATAAAAAAAAGGTGTAACCAACAACTCCCTAAACTGATAAATTTAAGCAGCTTAGCAGTAAAAAATATTTGGAAGTCTTATTTTTTTCATTACTTTTATCACAGACTTAGACCTCAAATCTGATTCTTCGAGACCAATAGTACCAATAGTAAAATATTAAATTTCTGTGAATAAGACAGTGGTGCGCTGGTATGCGCCATGTTCAAAAACTGTTTTGAGTTTTGTCGTGTTTAAACGAAGATACTATGAACTAAAAGGAATGAAAATAAAAAAGGTGATTTATATAAAATAAAAAGTTCAACACTACACGCCAATTTGGGATGTATTGTTGAACAAAATACTTAACATAATGGAGATATTCACACCAAAGGTGTGAATACACAGTAGTTCTCAAAAATTCAATAAAAATGACATTCATTAAAACACTAACTATTTCTTTGACTTTAATGTTCTTAATCTGTACAGAAACAGTGATTGCACAAATTGTTCAAATTCAAGGTTTGATTATAGAATAACAAAAAGTGTGACAATGTCTCACTAATCATAAAACAGTCATCAATCCTCAAATTTATCTAAAAGGAGGTTATCTATTTTTTTTCTTGTCAAGCTGAACCTGCCTGTCGGTAGACAAGCTCGTTTCACCTTCTCAAAATTAATGATTTTAATACTTTGAGATTCTGAAATAAATTCAGAATGACAGACTTCTTAGTTTAAGAAAGCCTATTATTGAATTGGTAACATTATTATGAATTATTAAAAAATGACCAAAAAACTACACCCTTCAGTATCCGAACTATGGAACTATTATATTCTTAGCAACCCTAAATTTAAGAACACCCCCATTCCTGAATCTTACCATTTCTGTGATAATGAAAAAGATGCCAATGAATGTTTACAATGGGTTGTGGAGGGTGTAAAACGAGCTACGACTACTTCAATGTGGTGGTTTGAAGAGAATAAGCATCCCCTGCCCAAAATTGGAGACCTCTATATTGTAACCGATTGGGAAGGAATAGCGAAAGCCATCATTCAAGTGCTGAAAATTGAAAAAACGCCTTTTAATAAAATCACCCCTGAATATGCTGAAATTGAAGGAGAAGGCGATAAATCCTTAGCGTATTGGAACAAAGTCCATTGGGACTATTACACCCGTGAAATGAGTGAAAAAGGAGAACATCCCAAAGAAGATATGCTCCTTATCTGTGAACAATTTCAAACCGTATGCATTAAAAAATAATTATAACCAAAAACAAAACACTTATTGAAGCATTGACAATATCTATAATGCATCGTGTTTTAATTCTTTGATTTTATCTTACATTTATCCCAATCCTAAACCTAAACATCATGAATGATTCAAATGAAAGTAAATGCCCGTATCTAAACGGACAAACAAAATCAACCAATGGCACAGCTAACAACGATTGGTGGCCAAACCGTTTAAACCTCAACAGTCTTCGATTGCATTCTCCAATGGTAAATCCAATGGATAAAGATTTTAACTACTCAAAAGCATTTGAGAGCTTAAACCTAAAAGAGATCAAAAAAGACATTTATGCATTGATGGTGGATTCACAAGAGTGGTGGCCGGCAGATTATGGTCATTACGGTCCCTTATTCATTCGGATGGCGTGGCACAGTGCCGGTACCTACCGAATGACGGATGGTCGTGGTGGAGGTTCTACCGGAAACCAACGTTTTGCACCCGTCAATAGCTGGCCAGATAATGGAAATCTCGACAAGGCTCGAATGTTGCTGTGGCCAATCAAACAAAAATATGGACAAAAAATATCCTGGGGCGATTTAATGATTCTTGCAGGAAATTGTGCTTTGGAATCGATGGGACTTGAAACCTTCGGTTATGGTGGTGGACGTGAAGATATTTGGCAACCCGAAGAAGATGTCTATTGGGGCAAAGAAACGGAATGGTTGGGAGATAAACGGTATTCCGGCGAACGCGATTTAGAAAATCCTTTGGCAGCCGTTCAGATGGGATTGATATATGTAAATCCCGAGGGGCCTAATGGAGAACCGAATGCGATTGCTTCGGCAGTCGATATTCGCGAAACCTTTGCACGTATGGCAATGAATGATGAAGAAACGGTGGCACTGGTTGCTGGTGGACATACCTTTGGTAAATGCCACGGCGCAGGAGACCCTGAAAATGTGGGCAGAGAACCAGAAGCGGCTCATATTGAGGCACAAGGAATGGGATGGAAAAATAGTTTTGGAACAGGTAAAGGCGTAGACACCATCACAAGTGGGCTTGAAGGTGCTTGGACTCCAACACCAACGCAATGGGATCACAGCTATTTTGAGACCTTGTTTAGCTATGAATGGAATTTAGTGAAAAGTCCCGCAGGGGCTTGGCAATGGGTGCCTACCGACCCCAAAGCAGCGACCCTAGTTCCAGATGCACACGATGCTTCTAAAACGCATGCACCCATAATGACCACGGCAGATTTAGCGTTGCGAATGGATCCTATTTACGAACCTATATCGAGACGTTTTTATGAAAATCCGGATGAATTTAAGGATGCATTTAAAAGAGCTTGGTTCAAATTGACACACCGAGATATGGGGCCCAAAGCCTGTTATTTAGGCTCTGAAGTTCCTGATGGAGATTTAATTTGGCAAGATCCAATTCCTGAAGTAAATTATAATTTAGTGAATGATGTAGATATTTCAAATTTGAAAACACAGATTTCAGAATCGGGACTCTCTGTTTCGCAATTGGTTTCAACGGCTTGGGCATCTGCTTCTACCTTCCGTCATTCTGATAAACGTGGCGGTGCCAATGGCGCTCGCATTCGATTCGCTCCTCAAAATAATTGGGAGGTCAATAATCCCGTACAATTAAAAACGGTCATAGAAGCCTTGGAAATAATTCAAAATAAATTTAACGGAGTAAATGATCTCAAAAAAATATCCTTGGCAGATTTAATTATCCTTGGGGGCTGTGTGGGTATAGAAAACGCAGCGAAAAAAGCGGGACAAGTTTTAACCGTTCCCTTCACTCCAGGTAGAACGGATGCATCGCTAGATCAAACAGATGTGGACTCTTTCAGCTACTTAGAACCAAAAGCAGATGGGTTTAGAAATTATAAAAAGGATAACTGTGATTTTATAACGGAAGAACTCTTAGTGGACAAGGCGAATCTTTTAACTCTAACAGCTTCAGAAATGACGGTTCTTGTTGGTGGAATGCGTGTTTTAAACACCAACTTTAATGGCTCAAAAAATGGTGTCTTTACAGAAAACCCAGAAACATTGTCAAATGATTTCTTTGTGAATCTTTTAGACTTAAGAACCAAATGGACGGCTACGGACGAAAAAGGCGAATTCTTCAAAGGAAGCGACCGAACAACGGGAGATGAAAAATGGAACGCAACACGTGCCGATTTAATTTTTGGATCAAATTCTGAATTAAGAGCGATTGCAGAAGTGTATGGATCTAGTGATTCTAAAGAAAAATTTGTAAAAGATTTTGTAAACGCATGGGATAAAGTGATGAATTTAGATCGATTTGATTTAGGTGACTAAATTTATCAATATTATAAACCTGAAAACTCCTTCCTGAAAAGTTAAATTATATTTCGTTTTAGGAAGGTCCATTCGGGTAAAACAGAATCAAAGGATTTTAGTTCCTTTTTTTGTTTGGTTTTTAATCTGTTTTAGGTATTTTTAAAGTTCATAACAGTAATCGTGTAACCCAAAAAAACATTTCTATGAAATTATCAGAAGTTAAATTAGTTTTAAAAAAATTAGATAAAATCGGATTTCAATTGGCGAATGGTACATTGGTTCCTAATCACTTTCATGTCACAGAAGTGGGAAAAATCACCAAACACTTTATTGATTGTGGAGGCGTTGTACGCAATGAGGAAGTCGCCAACTTTCAACTTTGGAATGCAAACGATTACGATCACAGGCTGCACCCCGAAAAACTCCTAAACATCATAGAACTTTCTGAAAAAATTTTAAAAATAGACAATTTAGAAATTGAGGTCGAATACCAATCACAGATCGAAGGGTCGGAAACCATTGGGAAATTTGGACTGGATTTTGATGGCAAAAACTTTTTACTCACCTCAAAACAAACCAATTGCTTGGCACAAGACCAATGTGGGGTTCCGGAAGGAAAACAAAACGTAAGATTATCCGATTTGAATGAGGAGCCTTGCTGTACTCCAAGTAGTAATTGTTGTTAAATTTTAGTAAGCAGATTAAAAACCAAGGTTTCTGATCATAACCAATGACGATGAATGTGTTAGCATTTAAATTCATTTGGCTGCATGTATTTATTTTCTTAAATTTATGCCAGACTTAGACCCCAAATCTAATTCTTCACAAACTGTATATTTAAAAGTAACTGTAAATATAGCTTCGTTTGATAAGTATTTAATTTAAGGGTTCTATAATTAGCAGCTATTAGGATGGACTTAATGCTGCCGTTGATTTTAATTCATTTTAAAAAAATAGCTATGAACCATCCATATCTAAATCTTGATACCCAAGAAAATGATAAAATGGATGTACCATACTTGCACTGAGCGCAGTCGAAGTGTGACCACTAAAAAACAATAAATACAATCATATGAAACGATCACTTATTATCGCACTTACCTTGTTACTATTTTTGAATCACAATGGATATTCACAAGAACCCACAGATGACCCTATTACAATTGATGAGAACACACTCATTAAAGATGAAGCAGGAAATAAAATTGACGTACTCAAATTAATGGAGCTGTTGGACTCAGCTGAGTGGTCCATGGATCCTGTAAAAGACAAAGACGGAAAATTGTTGTACATGCAAATGCGAAAAGCAACTGAAGAAGAAAGAAAGGAGATGGGACTAACATCGATGCTACCCAATAGTACCGATATCATTGGAAAACCCGCACCTAATTTTAAAATGACAGACCTAAATGGAAATGAAATTTCTTCTGAAACCACCAAAGGAAAAGTAGTGGTTTTGAATTTTTGGTTTGTGAGCTGTAAACCCTGTATTGCAGAGATTCCAGAATTAAATGAAGTCTATAAAACATATAAAAACAATACCGAAGTTGTTTTTGCATCCATTACCTTTGATGAAAAAGAAAAAGTCGTTACTTTTTTAGAAAAATACCCACTACAATATCCTGTTGTTTCAGATGCAAAAGAAATCTGTACTTTATTTAACACCTCATCATACCCAACAAACATAGTCATTGACAAAAATGGTAATTTTTATGACCACGTAAGTGGAGGCTTTCCTGAAATTGGACATCAAATTTCTAATTCCATTCAGAATGCGTTGGAGGGGAAATAGGGGTTGTTAAAACTACTAATTCCCCTATTTTGCATACATAAATATTTTAACGTATTTGACTGAAACACAATTTAAAAATGAAAAAAAATCTAAGCTTCCTACTTGCTTTACTTTTATCTTTATCTATGCTGAACGCTCAAAACAATTCAGAAGGAGTCAAAAAACACCAGCTTAAAGTAAATCTGTTGCCTGCACCTAATATAGACTATGAATTCGGAATTTCAGAATATGCAACTCTTAGTTTACAAATTGGTACTGAACTTGGAAGCATAACAAATATAAAAACAAATAAAAGTCACATTGGCCTTTTCCCTTTAGCGGAAATTTCATTCCGACAGTACTATAATTATGAAAGAAGACTCGAAAAAGGAAAAAATACATTTAATAATTCCGCTAATTTTTATGGAATAATAGCATCCTATAACAGTTCAAATGCAATTATTATTGAGAATAATATAAATGTTGTAAATGATTTATTTCAAACTGGAGGGGTTTATGGTTTTCAAAGAACCTACATCAAAAAACTAAACTTTGGTTTTGAAGTTGGAATTGTGTATAGCTATTCCAAACCGATAGGAGGTAAAGTTCAGCCGTACTTGAATTTTAACTTGGGATGGATTCTATTGTAATATATTACAACAGAGAGGCTCCTGTGTAAAAAGAAAAACACCCCCAAATTTGTTAAATTCTAGCGCGTTCGTGTTAAAATTTTTTGGCAGTCCCATTTATTTTCTTAAATTTACGCGAGACTTAGACCCCAAATCTGATTCTTCAAACCAATAAAACCAAGAGTAGTTTACTTTATTACTGTAAACCAAGACCCCTTTAGTTAGGGTTGTTTTGGGTATGTCCTTTGTTTGAGGGATGCTATTATTATAACTAATTATAACTATTTAACTAAATGAAGTCATAAAATAAAAAACAAAGAAATGAAACATTACCTTACAGTAGCATTCTTTATCGCTACAACTTATGTTGGATTCTCACAAGCCAAAAATTTTATCGATCAACCCTACTTAGAAACAACCGCCAAGGTTGATTCATTAGTAAAACCCGATCGTATTTATTTGTCTATTTTAATTCAAGAAAAAGAAGACCGCAACAAAACATCTGTTGAATCTCAAGAGCAACTGCTCGCTGACGTTTTAGAGAACTTAAACATCGATTTAAAAAAACAATTAAAAATTGAAGACCTCGCCAGTAACTATAAAAAATACTTTTTAAAAAAGAAAAGTGTTCTCAAATCAAAAGCGTATGAATTGGTCGTCTATGATGGACTCACAGCGAGTCAGGTCTTAATCCATTTAGAAGCACAAGGCATTTCTAATGTGCGCTTAACCAAAACAGAATACTCAAAAACCGAAGCCTTAAAACTAATTTTACGCTCAAAAGCAATACTAAAAGCGAAGGCACAAGCCAATGCATTGATCACGCCCCTAGAACAGCAGCTTGGAAAAGCAATTTTTATCTCAGATAAGTATTACACTAACTCTTACAACCCAAGAAATGGACAAATGAGGATGGCGTATGCTGTTGACATGAAATTAGAAGCCCCTATTGATATCGAGTTTTCGGATATTAAAATTGAAAGTGAAGTGATGGTACGATTTTCTATTAACTAACTAAACTATGGCTCCAAAAAACATCATTTTTATAAAATACTACAAAACAACTATTGGAGAGTTGATCATTGGATGTTTTGAAAATCAGATCTGTATATTAGATTTCCGATACCGAAAAATGCGAACGCGTATTGACAAGCGAATACAAACAGGCTTAAACGCAGTATATCTTGAGAAAGAAACACCTCTTTTGAGAGCTGCAAGGTTACAAGTTAAAGCCTACTTAAATGGAACGCGAGACGAATTTACGTTGCCAATTAAAATGGTAGGAACTCCCTTTCAGTTCAGCGTTTGGAACGCTTTACAAACAATCCCTTATGGGACCACAAAATCCTATTTAGAATTAGCGAAACAAATTGGAAATAAAAAATCCGTAAGAGCTGTGGCCACTGCCAATGGTGCCAATGCACTCGCGCTTATAATTCCCTGTCATAGAGTGATTGGATCCAATAATAAATTAGTGGGCTATGCGGGTGGACTCCCTGTTAAAAAGAGTTTATTGGAGTTAGAACTAGCGCATTATCAAAATCCAGATGAATTGCCCTTTGAGGCTACTGAATAATTTTAAACAAACCGACTGTGCCAGCTTTCAGAAGCAGGGACTTCCCAAAACTCTAAGTATTCTGCCTTAGAATTTACTAGGTTATTAAATACAATTGTGTTTTTAGAAACCGCTTTATCTTTCGCCATCTTTTTAAAATCGGTCAGCGTTTTATAAGCCACGTACTCGCCTTGCTTGTAGGAAACATTCATCTTATCCATCAAATCAACCTTATACGCTGTTTCAAGTTCTTGAATAAACTTCACAGAGGCATCTATAGAACAACCGGTTGCGGCATTCATTTCTTGATCTAAAGCAATCACAATAAAACGTTTGTATTTGATCTCAAACCCCGATTGCAAGTCGGCGCCATGCGCCGTCCAACCTTCTAAAAAAGTGGTTAATTTTTCAGAAATTTCTTCTAATTCAGCATCAGAGAAAGAGCGGTTGCATTGGTAGATCCAAATACGAGCGGTTTCAGGAAGGGTATCAAAATTAACAAGCATTGTTTTTAGGAATATTTTATTTTATAAATCTTGAGCGTTTGCAATCAGTTCAGCCACATCCATGACTTCTATCTGACCTTCCGCTTTGTTCTTAACACCATCCGTCATCATCGTATTACAAAACGGACAGCCAGCCGCGATGATATCGGGTTTGACTTCCATAGCCTGTTCTGTTCGTTCGATGTTAACCTCTTTGTCACCTGGTTCAGCATCTTTAAACATCTGAGCACCTCCAGCACCACAACACAGTCCTTTTTTGCGACAGTTTTTCATTTCAACAAGTTCGGCATCTAACTTTTTAATCAAGTCACGAGGGGCTTCATACACATCATTTCCACGACCTAAATAACAGGGGTCATGGAATGTAATGCGTTTGCCTTTAAACTTGCCACCTTCAATCGTCAAACGGCCTTCATCTAACAAACTCTTCAAAAATTGCGTGTGATGCATCACTTGATAATCGCCTCCCAAAGAAGGGTATTCATTTTTGAGTGTATTAAAACAATGAGGACAAGCAGTTACAATTTTTTTAATCTCGTAAGCATTCAATACTTCGATATTGGTCACTGCTTGCATTTGAAATAAAAATTCGTTCCCAGCACGTTTGGCAGGGTCGCCTGTACAGCTTTCTTCAGTTCCTAATACCGCAAATTCAACCTCTGCCTTGTGTAATAATTTCACAAAAGCTTTGGTTATTTTTTTGGCACGGTCGTCAAAACTACCTGCACAACCCACCCAAAATAAAACTTCAGGTTGTTTGCCTTGGGCCGTAAATTCGGCCATTGTAGGAACTTTTAATACATCGCTCATTTTCTAAATATTAATCGTGTTGACCATCGTCAAAAACTTCGATCGTTACTTCTTTTTCTACTAAATCAGTGAATTTACCATTATAGCGTGTTGCTTTCACTAAGTGGTTATCAATCCAATGGTAATTTCCTCCTCTTGGTTTGCCCATTAAAAGGCTATGGTAATTGAAGCCGTGTTGCTTCAACCAGTTTTGAGTGACTTCTCTGTGCGATTCCGTTCGAGATGTGAAAAAGCAAATCATATGCCCTTCTTCATACCAACCATTACACGTCTTTAAAGCATCCAAAAAAGGCAAGCAAGTTGCCATACGTTCTGGTTCTTCATTGGGAACATCTTCAGTGATGGTTCCGTCAATGTCTATTAAATAATTTTTTACACCTCCTGGAAGTACTGGGCTTATCAATTCACCAGCTTCTACTTTTTCGTGTAATAATTTGTCTGCCTCTTCTCTTTTCATGTGTTTATTTTATTGATATTTTTTATTCGTTTTTCCAGTTTAATCGGTCCATTTGGTTGTAAGGCCAAGGGGCACCATTGTTTTCTATATTAGACATCATGGTGTTTAACTCCATCGGGGCAGCACTTTGTTCCATGACCAAATAGCGACGCATTTCAAGAATAATTGAAAGGGGGTCGATACTTATGGGGCAGGCTTCTACACAAGCATTACAGCTGGTACAGGCCCACAATTCTTCATTGGTAATATAATCACCTAAAAGCTGTTTTCCGTCTGGTACAAATTCCCCTTTATTCGCGTCTATATTAATGCCTACTTCTACCAAACGATCCCGTGTATCCATCATTATTTTTCGGGGAGATAATTTTTTCCCTGTTTGATTGGCGGGACATTCACTTGTGCAACGTCCGCATTCTGTACAGGTATAGGCATTTAAAAGTTGTATCTTATTTAAATCTTGAACATCACTAGCCCCAAATTTATCGGGAACAGAACCATCATCGTCAGTCGCTGCAAAAGGATCGATGTTTGGATCCATCATTAACTTCACCTCGTTAGTAACGGCTTCTAAATTGTTAAATTGACCTTTGGGTTTTACGCTGCCAAAATAGGTGTTTGGAAAGGCTAATAAGATGTGTAAATGTTTAGAATAATATAAATAATTTAAGAACACCAAAATTCCTATAATGTGCATCCACCAAGCCACGCGCTCAATTAAATCAACATTATACCCTTCAAACATCGGGGCGAAAAATTGACTGATCACGTTCCCGGAATTCATGGATTGAAATTCTACATCCGTCGCATTCATGAGGATAAACAATCCCATCAAAACAATCTCGAAATAGAGAATTAAGTTTCCATCCAGCTTCGGCCAGCCTTTCATTTCGGAGCTCAGGAAACGTTTTATTTTCACGACATTTCTTCGAAACCAAAAGATCACGACGGCTACAAATACCAATGTTGCTAGAATTTCAAAAGTCCCGATCAATACGCCATACAAACTTCCAATTCCTGATAAAATTCGATGGGTTCCAAACAAACCATCAATAATGATTTCTAAAACTTCAATGTTTATAACAACAAAACCAACATAAACAACAATGTGAAGAATTCCAGCAATTGGACGGCGCACCATTTTACTTTGTCCGAGTGCGATTCGTGCCATGTTTTTCCAACGAATTTTGGAATCGCCATTCACATCTACATCTTTTCCAAGGAAGATATTGCGTTTTAGTTTGCTTATGTTTCGAGCAAAAAAACCAATACCTAAAACAAGTATAATTGCAAAAATGATATTTGGCAAAAAATTCATTTGGTTAATTTTTGTTATTTTTTAGTCTTTATTTCATTCCCTTCAGAATCGTATTGTTTGGCTTTTTTCCCAAATAGAGAAAAATGCACATAACGCTTCGGGTTTAACTTCATATCTTCTAAAAGTTCTTCCAATTGTTTGGTCGCCCCTTCAAGGTTGTTATAGACTGCATCATCTTTCATGAGCTTTCCAACTGATCCTTCTCCATTTTCGATACTTGTCAATAATTGATCGAAACTAGAAATCGTAGACTTTAAATTTACCATGATGGTGTCTAAATCAGCCGCTGCCAATGAAGTACTTAGGGTTGTTAAATCCTCCGATATTTTATTGAAATTTGTGATCGTTTCTCCAATCGCTGATGTATTATCAACTACTAAACCGTTCAAGGATTCAGAAGTGGATTTGAAAGAGGCAATTGTTGTGCTTAGTTCAGCGATGCTTGATTTTATGTTATTTTTGGTTTGTGTGTCAAAAAGTGTGTTGAGATTCACCAATAATAAATCTGCACTGACCATCATGGTTTCCATTTTTTCTTGCAATGGTGTCAACCGTTGATTGACCAAATCCGTGAGTCCTGGTTTTACATCAGAATTTAGAATGTCTCCAGATTCTATGGATGGTGCCCCATCAAATGCAGGAATGATTGCAATGGCTTTCCCACCAATAAGACCCGCTTCGTAAAGTTGAGCTGTACTGTTTTTTGAAAATTCGAAGTCACTGTCAATAAGCATATTAACGTTTAATTTTCCAGAGCGATCGTTTGTAAAATCTATCGATTGCACTTTCCCTATTTTATGACCATTAATGGTAACCGCAGCAGATGGCGCCAGTCCTTCAACATTGTCATAAATTGCAGTGATTTTTTTAGAGTTATCAAGTATGTTCTCACCTTTTAAATAGTAAAAAATAAATACAAAAAGTAATATTCCTGAGATGACTAAAATAGCCGTTTTAATTTCCTTAGATAATTTCAATATGATAGTTTTTTCTTCTTACAAATTTATGAATAATATTGAAATAATAGGGTCTATTATTCCGTAGATTTTAAGGCGGATTTAACTGCTATCTTTTTACCGTTTTTATAGGCTACAACATAAGCACTTTTATATCCTTTGGTAATTGCTTCATTTTTTAACATAAGAACTTCCTCATAACTTGAAGTATTGCCGTAAAAGTAACGGTAAACTTTTTTAGACTTGGTTCTTGAAATAGGGTTTAATCCTTTAAAATTATATGATTTGGTGACTAATTTTTTAGAGCCCGCCGCAATTTGAACTTTAAATATTATGGATGTATCTATAGATGTGGGAATTTTATCAGGTACATCTGTTGTCAACGGAGGTTCAACCATCTCCTCTACCGATATTGCTGTATTTAAATTAGATTTATAATCTACGATAGCATCCGATATGCTTTTTGAGATATTGTTATTTCCTACAACAGAGTTTAAATAATCTCCTTCACTTCTATTAGTTATAAAGCCTGTTTCAATTAAAACACTTGGCATATAAGTGTTGTGTAACACCCAAAAAACCGCTTGTTTAACGCCTCTGTTTTTACGTTTTAATCTATTGGTAAAGTTGTCTTGAATGTTACGAGCCAACAGAATACTTTGGTCCAAATAATCTTCTTGCATAAGCGTCAACCCGATGAGGGTTTCAGGGGAATTTGGATCAAAACCTTCATAGTTTGTTTCATAGTCATCTTCGTAGAAAATAACTTCATTTTCTTCCTTGGCAACTCTAAAGTTAGATTCGCTTCTACCAAGTCCCAAAACATAGGTTTCGGTACCATAGGCCTGAGAGTTGTGTGCGTTGCAATGCACGGAGACAAATAAATCAGCATCGGCTTTATTGGCAATCTTTGCGCGTTGCCTTAATTCTATAAAGACATCCGTTTTTCGAGTGTAGATGACTTTTACGTTTTTATATTTTTCTAAATTTTCACCTATTTTTAACACAATTTTCAAAGCAATATCCTTTTCTTTATACCCGAATTTAGTGGGTCTCCCCGGATCTTTACCTCCGTGGCCTGCGTCTAAAACAACGATAAAGGGTTTGTTATTTGTTTGTGAGTACCCTTTGAATATTCCAAAAAATAAAAGGAATACTAAAAAGAATTTTATTTGCTTATGCATGTTGATTAATTTGCCTGTGAATCGAATGGTTAAAATATAAAAATCAAAAAAAAATATCCGTAACTTTGGTTTTTCAAAAATCGAGTCATATAATACAAAAATACTCTTAAAAGCATTGAAAACAAGATTCTTTCAACTAGTTTTTTCTTTAAGTTTTACAGTGTTTACTAACAGTGTAGGCATGGCTCAGGATATTCCCAACCCAAAACCATCCACTGAAATTCCTGCTTCTAAGGAGTTGGAAGTGAAAAACGATTCGATTCCTACTCAGGAAGTAAAACGTATCGAAACAGATTCTATTGTCAATGACAGTCTCTCAAAACCAAAGAAATTATTGGAAGCGATTGTCACCTATAAAGCCAAAGACTATACTTCTGTCAATCAAAAAACACAACAAATATACCTTTACAACGAAGCTGAAATCCAATATAAAGACATGGATATCAAAGCGGGAGTGATTGTTATTGATTACGGAAAAGACATTGTGTATGCTGGACGTTTAAAAGATTCGATGGGGAATTATAGCCAACATCCTGTATTTAAACAAGGGAGTGATGTTGTGGAACCCGATTCAATTGCTTTTAATATGAAAACAAAAAAAGCACTGATTTGGAATTCAAAAACAGAACAACAAGGCGGACGTATTATTTCCAATTTGACCAAAAAAGAAAATGACTCTGTCTATTTTGTAAAGCGTGCTAAATTCACCACTTCAGAAAACGAAGAGAATCCAGAATATTATTTTTTATTGCGAAAAGCGAAAATTGTGCCTGGTAAAAAAGTAGTTACAGGACTTACCAATCTATTTATTGCAGATGTCCCCACTCCTATTGGATTGCCGTTTGCTTTTTTCCCACTGTCTCAAACACGAACTTCGGGGGTGTTATTTCCTTCATTTGGAGAGCAAAGCGATCGTGGTTATTTCCTTCAAAATGGAGGGTATTATTTTGCGATCAGTGATTATTTTGACCTTGCAGCACTTGGAGATTACTATACGAATGGGAGTTACGGAATTCGCCTTGAAAGTAATTATGCCGTGCGTTATAAATTTAGAGGTTCTCTAAGTTTTCGGTATGAAAATCTTATAAATAGCGAACGAGGATTTCCTGATTACTCAAAAAGCACCATCTATAATTTACGATGGAATCAAAGTCAAGATTCAAAGTCAAGTCCAAATTCACGGTTTTCGGCTTCTGTAAACTTAGGTTCTAGTACCTATTTTCAAGAATCTGTAAATCAGCTCAATTCTTCAAATTTTTTAAATAACTCTTTGTCGTCCTCTGTTTCCTATTCCAAAACATTTCAAGGAGAACCACAAGTAAATATAAGCTTGTCCGCAACCCACTCTCAAAACACAAATACGAAAGTCATCAATATGACCTTGCCAACATTTCAAGGAAGTATCGACAGAATTTACCCCTTTGCACCAAAAACTGGGAGTAAAAAAGGGGCGATTCATAATATTAATTTACAATACAGTGTGCGTGGAGAAAATAGTATTCAAACGACAGATTCTTTATTTTTAACAGGAGCAATGTTTGACGAAGCCAAAGCAGGGTTTCAACATTCTATTCCTTTGAGTACAAATTTTAAAGTTTTTAAACATTTTAGTATGAGCGCCAGCACTAATTACAAAGAAAACTGGACCTTCAATACAATCAATAAATCGTATGATACAGAAACCGAGGAAGTGGTCACAACTCCCTTAAAAGGGTTTGATGCTTTCAGAACGTATAATTTTAGCACTAGTATAGGAACCACCGTTTATGGAATGTTTGATTTTGGAAAAGATAAAAAAATACAGGCCATACGACATGTGATGCGGCCTTCAATTAGCTATAATATCAATCCCGCATTTGATCAATATTACGAAACTTATGAAGTCATAAGTGCCGATGGTGTGACGACTGATCAAGTCGATTACACACGTTTTGAAGGTTCCCTAGGTGGAACGCCTGGGAAAGTTTTTTCCAGCTCGGTTGGGTTATCACTTAATAATAATTTGGAAGCAAAGGTTCGTGACAGGGATACGACTGCCACAGATGCAAAAAAGGTGTTTTTATTGAATTCCTTAAATTTCTCTACAAATTATAATGTTGCAGGCGACTCATTGAACTGGAGCCCTGTAAGGGTCTCGGGGGGAACACAGCTATTGGATAATAAATTGAGTTTGAATTTTGGAGCAACTTTAGATCCGTATGCCTTAGATAATAACAACACTAAAATCAACACGTTCAATATTAACAACGGTGGTAGTTTATTCCGCTTATCCAGTGCAAACATGACCATGAGCTATAGTTTGTCTAGTGATTCTTTTGAAGGAGATGATTCCAACAATGATGCGGCAGCTAGAGATGAATCTATTCGAAGTGGCGGACGTGCGGATGATATGTTTGGTAAATCGCAAGATTTTGCAGCCCAACAGATAAATAACAGGGATACCTCCGAAGAGGTAGGACCAACGGATCTTTACAATTACAAACTCCCTTGGAGTTTACGACTTGCCTATGCTGTTAACTACAGCAATACGAGGCGTCAGAGTGAGATTTCATCGCATTCGTTGATGTTTTCAGGAGATATAGAACTGTCGCCACGATGGAGTATCGGAGCGTCTTCTGGATATGACCTTAAGGATAAAGGTTTTACATATACACAGTTGCGTTTTGAACGGGATTTAGAAAGCTGGCGAATGAATTTTTCTTGGATTCCATTTAGCAATCGAAGTTCTTGGAATTTCTTTATTGGAATTAGATCCAGCATATTGAAAGATATCAAATACGAAAAGCGAAAACAACCTGATAAGCAATTGTAAATAAAGACACATGAAAACGATTATAACTACAGACAAAGCACCGCAGCCTATTGGCCCTTACAGTCAAGCTGTTTTAGTGGGGAACACTTTATATACTTCAGGGCAAATTGCATTGCATCCAGAAACGGGAGAATTGGTAATGGATTCAATTGAGGTAGAAACCACGCAGGTTATGAAAAACCTAAAAGCAGTTTTGGAAGCCGCAAATATGACTTTTGAAAATGTCATTAAGGCGTCTATATTTATATCTGATATGAATTCTTTCGGAGCGATAAATGCCGTTTATGCACAGTATTTTAATGAGGCTACTGCTCCTGCCAGAGAAACTGTGGAAGTGGCAAACTTACCGAAGTTTGTGAATGTAGAAATTAGTGTGATTGCTATAAAATAATTACCTAAGAGCTTTTGGCAATTTCTGCATGGTAACTCACCAAGCCTTCAATTGGACGTCTTTCAAAATTACCGACAGTAAATCCGTATTCTTGAGCCACTGCTTTGATTTCGTCTTTAGTAAAATAAGCAATCGAACCTGCAAAGTGAACAGGAACTGTTTTGATTTCTTCCGCGTATTGTAGAATCATGTTTTCTACAAATTCACGAAGCCCTTGCTTGATAACCTTTTGGATATAATCAGATTCTTTATTAAGAATCATAAATTCAGCAAACGTTGCTAAATAAGCATTAGGATTCGGTTTTTTGTAAAGGTTATTTTTAATTACATCTTCATTGACATTGTAACGTGTTTTGAAGACGAGCTTCAAATCGTGTGGCATGTGATTAAAATAATAATCTCTTAACAGTTTTCTTCCAAAATAATTACCCGAAGCATCGTCCATTATTGAATATCCAAGTGATGTGACTCTTTGATCAACTTTTTCACCATCGTAATAGGTGCAGTTAGAACCTGTTCCTAAAATACAAACCACTGCGGGACGGTGTGCCACACCAACAGTTGCATAAATAGCGGCATAGGTATCTTCTTCTACCACAACTTCAGCATTTAAAAAAATAGACTCTAATACATCTTTAAGCATCTTGCTTGGTTTTTCAGTACCACAGCCAGCGCCATAAAAATAGATGTGAGAAACTTTTAATTTATTTTCATAAATTATAGCGTTTGCCTTGATGACATTAAATGCATCTGTATCAGAAATAATGGCTGGATTTAAACCTTTGGTACGTTGCTTTTCAAAAAGAGGGGCGCCAGTTTCTGAGTCTATTGCAATCCAATCACATTTTGTAGAACCACTGTCTATTATAAAAATCATATTCTAAATATTAAAAAAAAGAGGATGTCTAAAAAGACTTTGTTTTGTCAATCTGAACTTGTTTCAGATTCTGAAATAAAACTGCCTACCGTCAGGCAGGTTCAGAATGACAGATTTCCTACTCTTCGGACATCCTCTTTTTTAGAAATTATGTAAATTATAGTACGCTAATATAATGTGCTAAATCTACTAGTTTAGCAGAGTAACCATATTCATTATCGTACCAAGAGATCAATTTAACGAAGTTGTCATTCAATCCCATACTTGCATTGGCATCAAATGTACTTGTCTTTGTTTCCGATACAAAATCTTGAGATACTACACCTTCTTCAGTGTATCCTAAGATTCCATTTAATTCGTTTTCTGAAGCATGCTTGATCGCTGCTTTCACGTCTTCAAAAGAAGCACCTTTTTCTAAACGACATGTTAAATCAACAACCGATACATCTACCGTTGGAACTCTAAAAGCCATTCCTGTTAATTTACCGTTTAATTCTGGAATCACTTTTCCAACTGCTTTTGCAGCTCCTGTAGAAGCTGGTACAATATTGTTTAATGAAGCACGTCCAAGTCTATAATCTTTTCTAGACGGGCCATCTACTGTAAATTGAGTCGCCGTTGCTGCGTGAACAGTGGTCATCAATCCTTCTACAATTCCAAAGTTATCATTGATCACTTTAGCAAGTGGTGCTAAACAGTTGGTTGTACATGATGCGTTTGAAACGATCGTATGATCTGCTGTAATTTCTTTGTGGTTGACACCCATTACAAACATTGGTGCATCTGCAGATGGTGCAGAAATAGCCACTTTTTTAGCGCCAGCAGTAATATGCTTTTGAGCACCTTCTAAGTTTGTGAAAATCCCAGTACAGTCTAAAACAACGTCTGCTTGCACAGCATCCCATTTTAAATCTTCTGGATTGCGTTCAGCAGAGACACGAATTTCATTCCCGTTGACTACCAAATTTCCATTCTTCACTTCAATGGTTCCCTGAAACTGACCGTGTACAGAATCGTACTTAAGAAGATATGCTAAATGCTCTACATCTAACAAATCATTAATTCCAACGACTTGTACGTCAGATCTACCTGCAGCAATACGAAAAGCAATTCTTCCTATTCTACCAAATCCATTAATTCCAATTTTTACTTTTGACATTTTATTTCTATTTTAATTAATTCGTTATTAAATACTCATGATATCTGAAACTCTTAAAAGCTCAGCATCTATTGTTGAATGTCCTTTGACTGCTTTGTCAATAGGATATAATTCTAATTTATTGTTGACAGTCCCAACCATGTAATTGAATTTACCTTCCAATAAAGACTCCACGGCTTTGACGCCCATTCTACAGGCCAATACTCTATCGAAACAGGATGGTGACCCTCCACGTTGCATGTGCCCTAAAACAGACACACGAACGTCGTAACCTTCTAAATTTTCTTCAACATAATCTCTTAGTTCAAAAACATTTTTACCTGTTTTATCTCCTTCAGCAACCACAACTATACTAGACGATTTCCCTGTATGTCTACTTTTTTCTAAAGATTCTAAAAGACGATCCAGTCCTAAATCTTCCTCAGGGACCAAAATTTCTTCGGCTCCAGAACCAACTCCTGCATTTAAAGCAATATGACCCACATCGCGCCCCATAACCTCCACAAAAAACAAGCGTCTATGCGAACTGGCAGTGTCTCGAATTTTATCAATTGCTTCTACCGCAGTATTAAGTGCTGTATCGTATCCTAGTGTATAGTTGGTTCCAACAATATCGTTATCAATAGTACCCGGAATCCCTATAATAGGGAAGTTGAATTCTTCATTAAAAATCATACCACCCGTAAACGTTCCATCTCCACCAATTAATACCAAGGCATCAATTTGTTCTTTTTGAAGTTGGTCATACGCCTTTTTACGGCCTTCTTTTGTTCTGAATTCTTCAGAACGCGCAGACTTTAAAAAAGTACCTCCTTTGTTAATGATATGGTTTACACTTCGTGCATTTAAAGATTTAAAGTCACCTTCTATCATTCCTTCATAGCCTCTGTAAATCCCAACACATTCAATGTTGTGATAGGCACAGGCACGTGCAACAGATCGTATGGCTGCATTCATCCCAGGGGCATCGCCTCCGGAAGTTAATACACCAATTTTTTTTATCTGATTTTCCATAGTTGTAATGGTTTATGTTGTAAAATTAATAAACTTATAAGTTAAAAAAACGTAAGTAGGAGTCAATTTTCTTTTCTTCTTTAAATTCAAACGTTTTCGTTAATAACTATTTGATTTTAAAGCCAAAAAATTAATTATTAGTAGGTTTTGATGGGCTGATTTACTTGAAATCGATATAATTAGGAAGTCCTGAATCAGGCTCTTCTATGATATTTTCGGGTTTGGATTGTTTATTTTTATTTTTAAACAATTCCTCAAACAATTCCCTTAGGGTATCAAATTCAATATTATAAGAAATACCAACCCCTTGGGTATATCCAATTTGTTCTCCAAAATTTTGAATGCTGTTTTCTCTATTGAAAAATTTAAGAGACAGTGTACGATCTTCATTCAGTAAAACTTCTACCTCAAAATCACCTGCCACCGTGGTTTCACTCACACCACCAACGGGCACTCCAACCTTTCCGTTGATAAGTATATTATCACTCAACTTTGTAGAGATTGTGACCCCTACCCGACTGTCGGTTTCATACTCAGGAGTGGTTTCCCCTAAATCGACATCAATTCCTAATTTGACTTTATTATCATCATCCGAAAACAAATCGTTCAACATATTGGTCACACCATCTGAAACGAGCCCAAAAGCATCTTGTGAATCCAAAGTCAGTTCGCTTCTAAAAGACCCCGTTGCCAATAGCGATAAAGCCTGGAATTCACGTTTATCTTTATCACGTAATCGATCGGCTAACTCACTATTTAAAGTGGAATTGATATTTGGAAATCGTATGTCAAAGTTCAAATCGGGTTGCTCTAATTCACCTGTTAAATGAATTTCAACCTCTGTTGGAATGCTTTGATTAATTGGGTTATCTAGTAATGTGGAAGGATTGACACTAATGCCATCATAAAGCGCTTTGATATTTATTTCGGCACTTAAAGGATCCCCATTCCAAGCAAGGGTACCGTCTTTCACTACTTTAAATTGTTTTTGTATAATTTGTCCAAATGCAAAGTTGTAAATTCCAGAAAGCACAATAAAATCCCCAAACATTTGAAATTTCCCTTTCGTATTAATTTGTGCCAACATACTTCCATTTCCACGTCCCATAATAGAGCTTCCTGTTTCTTTATCGAGCACAATTTCAATTTCGGCATTGTCGTTTATATCCATATTAAACTCCATCTCAACACCTGAAATATCATCTACCACCAAGGTCTGTCCACTATTTTGATTCGATTTTTCTTCAGGACTCAGAAAATGAATGTAGGAGTTTTCTGCTAAAATCTCATTGTCACTTAAAGGAATTTTAAAAATTGTTCCTTCCGATGTAGTCACATTTGCTTCAATAAACAATTGGTCTGTAGGACCTGAAATATCAATCGTTCCGTCTACAAAAGCGGTTCCATAATAGATGGACTCCTCTTGTAGGTCGGTGTTTAGAACCAATAAACGGTCTGAATCAAAATGAAGGTCTAAAGCCCAATTTGAAAAATTCATATGACTGATGCTTCCGTTTAGAGATGCTTGGGATTTATAATCGACATCGACCATTAACGCATTGTCAAAAATAAAACGTTGCTCTCTAAGATTCACCCTTGTATTGTTTTGAAAGCCATAATCTACATTCAAATATGGAATTGCAAGTCCTCCATTATTAAGGCTTAAGACCCCTTCTATTTGCGGTTTTTCTAGACGACCACTCACGTTGGCAGCTCCAGAAACGTCGCCACGAATTTTGGTAATTACCCCATCTCCAAAAGGATTTAAGGGGTTTAGAATAAATTCTTTAAAGTTGATGTCTAGATTGAGTTCTGAGTTTTCTCCAGAAACATCTAAAGACCCAACAACCGATAACGATTCCAAATCACCCTCTTTTAAAGAGACATTAACATCATAATTTGTCAACGATTGATTCCCTTGAATATCCGCTTTAAAGGATCCTAAATTAAAGTCATTGACCTCCAAATTATCAATAGTCAAACTGGATTTTGGAAGGTAGACACTTGCTACTTGGCTGATGTTTAATTGCCCATTCAGATTCCCACCTAGCTTTAAATCTTTGATTGTAGGTGTTACTTTGGCTATATCAACATTCGTGAAATCAAGATTGATATCCTTATTCTGACTCCCCTGAATAGCGGCGTTTAACAGAATGTCTTCATTGGCATAAGACATGTTTATATTATCGACAATAATCTCCTCAAAAGATCTGTCAAATATAATTTTGTTTTGCTTGTTTTGCGTCCCATTGATCAGCCAAGGCGTATTCTTAAAATTAGCATTCGATTTTTTGACACCAACAACGGATTTATTGTTTTCATCAATAGTGTAGAAGAGGTTTAAATCAAAAGAATCTTTAGAGTTTTTACCACCTTTAAATTCAGATTTAACATATAGCGTATCGTTTAAAGTCACATTAATCAAACTAAATTCTGATGCATTGTAATAAGGTGTCGCCAGACTGTCAACCTCAATATAGGAATTAAATAAAGGGTTGTCATTGATCAGTTGTACTTCAATTTTACTTGCAAAAAAGTCTTTCAATCGGATGTTGGGAGACCTAAATGTTAAGTTGAAATTTTTAGGGTCGCTCTCTACCCTCCCCCTCGTAAACGTATTCGATCCTAATTTTAGTTCAGGGGAAAATATCTCAACGATTTTATTGTAAATTTTAAAATTGAAATTAAAATACTGACCTTCTTTAACCTTATAGGGTTTGTATTTGGTGTAAATATCTCCAAGTGCATTTCGTAATAAATTAGGCAATTCGTTAATTATAAATTTTCCTTTTAGATTCCCTTGAACGATTTCTGGAGAATTGACTCTGATGGTTCTTTCGTTGTTATCTCCAAACTCCGAAGTGATCTCAAAATCTTTGAATGCATAACTGTCATTTTGATTTTGATAGAGCGCATTTTTAAACTTGATGGCGCCATACACATCGTCAATAGTTGTGCCTTTCATGTCCATTGTCATTTGTCCGTTTAGAACAGAAAGACTGTCTCTTTGCACAAAGTTTAAAGCATTCAGATTGGCATGTTCAATAACGGCCGAAAAATCATAAATATTTTCCTTTTTAGAAAAATCTACAAGCCCTTCAAAATTGAATTTCAAATTCGGATCATCGATGTCTAATTGACCATTAAATATTTTATTTTTAATTACTCCTGAAACCTCTAAATCGGTATATATATATTCTTGAAAATCAAACGAATCAAATGTCCCTTTGATGTTAGAATTGATTGTTTCTTTATTAAAGCCACGACCTTCAACACTTAGACTGGAGGTTACCAATCCAATCTTTGGTTCTCCCATCAAATAGCCCAAATCAAAATCGGTCAACTGAATTTTACCTGTATAGGACGCATTGTCT
>Ga0209405_1000532_pt1 | contig 30920 bp, 28 predicted proteins | sample COGITO_mtgs_1105_6_FD_184803 | JGI IMG/M metagenome (GOLD analysis project Ga0209405, IMG submission 184803) | Pelagic marine microbial communities from North Sea - COGITO_mtgs_110516 (SPAdes) (version 2) | ecosystem: Environmental > Aquatic > Marine > Epipelagic ...
GTGAGTTAAGGTGGTCATCCATTTGGTCCACACCACACCAGCGGACATTAATGAAACCATTTAACCACGGAAGTCTCAGAGGCTTTTCAAGAATTCTTGCGAGGCCCAAAGAGACCGAGCGTCTACCGGTAAGGTTTACATATAGGCGTTTGTATTATTTACAAGTATGCACAGGCACTAAAAAGATGATCCATGGACAGCTAAATAAACTGTTGAATCAACACAATACCGCCGACCAGTGCGAGGCAATACAACAAAATTTTCCAGATTGAAAAATTCCGCACTGACCAGTCAATACGGTCATCTCGCTCAGTCTGCTTCTTAGAGGCTTTAAACCGGCCGAGGTAGAAAAAAATAGCTAATGACAAAACTGCCATGGAGCCAAAGACTAATGTATTGGCATCCACTAGCGACTTCTCAGCTTAGCGAGTAGCCTGAGCATTTCAAGATACAGCCATATCAGCGTCACCATTAAAGAAAAAGCACCGAACCATTCCATATATTTGGGGGCGCCCATCTCTGAACCCTGTTCAATGAAATCAAAATCTAACACTAAATTAAGCGCGGCAATGGCGACGACAAACAGACTAAAGCCAATACCAAATAAACCGTTTGAGTGAATAAATCCTATGCCACCAGAACCAAACATATTCATCAGCATACTAACCAAATAGAGCACCCCAATCCCCATGGTGGCTGAAGTCACCATCAAGCGAAAATTTTCTGTGGGCTTAACGATGCCAGTTTTGTATAGGAACAACAATGATGCAAGAGTTCCCAATGTCAAACCTACCGCCTGGATCACAATACCCGGATATTGCATCTCAAAGATGCCCGAGATGGCACCCAAAAATAGGCCCTGAGATAAAGCATACAGGGGCGCTGTGGTACCTGACCACTGCTTTTTGAATATAGTCACCAGGGCAAATATAAAGCCCATAATCGCACCACCAATTGCAAGCGGCATCACAGATCCTGCGTTACCACTTTCAAAGAACAGGTTCCAGGTCCAAGAAGCTGACACCACCACCAATGCCAGTAAGATCCCAGTCTTGTTCACCGTCCCTTGCAGCGTCATGGTTGGTGACGACGTTGATGCTGGTGATGATGACTGGGCACTCTTGCTGAATGTATCTGCACTCAACGCTGGGTTGCCTGAACGACCGAACATCTGCAGCGCTCTATGATTTGACATGTGTTTAATCCCTAAGTTTCTAACAAAAATTTCACCCCAAGCGCGTCAATATGCTAGACGTTTTGCTTGGTTAAAGCTTACCCCAATCATAGCCGAATAATCTTGCCAACCCAATATTGTTGACCAAAAATATTTTCTCGAAGACAGGGCCTAATTCTTTATTAATTAAATGTTATGTTATAACATAACAAAATATGGAAGGATATTTTGATCAAGACCAAAAATAAATATAGAGAGTATTTGCATGCTTCACAATAATAAGTTGCCAGTTACTGTTTTATCAGGTTTTTTAGGTGCAGGGAAAACTACGGTACTCAGTCATATATTGAACAATCGCCAAGGTAAAAAAGTGGCTGTGATCGTTAATGACATGAGTGAAGTCAATATTGATTCAGCCATGGTTGCAAACGAAGTCTCTCTCAACCACAGCGATGAAAAACTTGTTGAAATGAGTAATGGCTGTATTTGTTGTACATTACGTGAAGACCTTTTGCTTGAGGTCACCGAGTTGGCAAAAGATGGACGCTTTGATTACCTTTTAGTTGAATCTACGGGTATTTCTGAGCCATTGCCTATAGCCGAAACCTTTACTTTTGCTGATGAGGACGGTATCTCGTTATCAGATGTGGCAACACTGGACACCATGGTAACGGTTGTTGATGCGGTGAATTTTTTAAATGATTACGAAGAGGCATTTTCCTTACAAGAAACAGGAGAATCCTTAGGAGAAGAAGACGAACGGAGTGTCTCTGATTTACTGGTTGATCAAGTAGAATTTGCTGATGTCATTCTCATTAGTAAAACTGACTTGGTTGATAAGGTGGATATTGAGCGCCTAAAAGCAATACTCAAAACTCTGAATACCCATGCCCGAATCATCCCTATCGTTGCAGGTCAAGTTGATATTGATGCAGTGCTGAGTACTGGTTTGTTCGATTTTGAACGTGCTCAGAATGCGCCGGGATGGCTTATGGAATTGCGTGGTGAACACGTTCCTGAAACTGAAGAGTATGGCATTAGCAGTTTTAGTTTTCTTGCCCGCCGTCCATTTCATCCCGAAAAGTTTCATCGCTTTCTTCACGACACGGAGAAATTTGGCAAATTAATTCGCTCCAAGGGATACTTTTGGTTGGCATCTCGTCCCCAATTTGCAGGGCAATGGAATCAGGCGGGTGGCATTGCTCGCTATGGGTTTGGGGCGATGTTTTGGAAATCTACGCCTAAAAAAGACTGGCCTACTGATGCAGAGTCATTGAACGCAATACAGAAGCACTGGGTTGAGCCATTTGGTGATATGCGTCAAGAATTAGTGTTTATTGGCCAGCAATTGGATCAAACCGCTATGATTCATAAACTCAACGAATGCTTGTTGTCAGATGATGAATTATTAAAAGGTAAAACTTACTGGGCAACCCTGAGTGATCCATTTCCTTCATGGAGTGAAGACACATGAGTGCATTAACTGCGATGAACGAGCCTCAATTAAATTGCATTCCCTTACCTGAAAAGCTCATCAGGCATGCCAGTGAAAGTCGCGAAGCGGCAGTATTTTCTGATGTTTATCAAGATGACATCAATATCGTAATCTGGCAACGAAAATTGTCTGACCAACTGGTAAGGGCTGCGAATGAGATTTTAAAGACGCATGCAAAATTAGAAGTTGCAGAGGTAGTCACAGCGACAAATGTCCACCCTAAGCTTTGGAAAGCGCTGGGTGATTCCGACGCCGTGAAGGTGTTAAGTGATGACATAACACTATTGGTGGATATGTTTTGCTGTGTTTTTGACCTCAAAAAGGCCGGCTTACGATTAACTGCACTTGATCGTGCGATGTGCCCCAGGTTTCACTTTGATCGAATTCCATGTCGACTTGTGACAACATTTCATGGTGTTGCAACAGAGTGGCTCCCCCATCAATTGGTTGACCGCAGTAAATTGGGTGCAGGAAACCAGGGTAAATCAGATGAACAATCAGGCCTTTTTCAAAGCCTTGATGATATTCGGCAACTGAACCAAGGTGATGTTGCATTGCTCAAAGGAGAGTTTTGGCAGGATAATGAGGGTGCAGGTTTAGTGCACCGCTCACCAGTTCAGGGACCAGGTTTAATCAATAAGCGTCGTTTATTACTCACACTTGACTTTATTAATGATTAAATAAAGCACGCTGATCCAAAGCTTTTATTTAGACACTTTAACTAAGCGCTTGTAACAAAGTGTTAGCCGCTAGTTTTCCTAATTCATTAGCCGCCAATGGACTTGCTCCAGTGAGCAGTTTTCGATCTACACAAGTGGTCTTGTCAGATTTTGTATTAACGATGACTACACCTAAGTTGATGAGCTTTTCGTTGAGTTGCCAAGGCATCTGACCCGGTAAATAACCAATTATAGGGGTCTGCTTGTCTACTGAATCGGGGAATACTGCCATTTGATAACCTTTGTAGATAAACGCGTTGCCATCCAGTTGGGTTGACAATAATGAACCAGGCCCATGACATAAAGTAATGGTGAACAATCCGTTATCATGGGCCCAATGGAGTGCCTTACCCACATTAGCGTTATCTGGAATGCCCAGCATTGCGCCGTGCCCTCCAGGTATAAATACAGCAGCGTATGAGGAATCCTTTACTAATGATTGATCCACAAAGTCGTGAAGACTGGTGGGTGTTTCAAACTGTTTCTTATATTCATTATAAAAATTAACCACATGTGTGTCTTCGTCAGGCATCGCCCACATCTCAAACGCTACAGGTTTGCCCGTAGGGGTAATTATCTCAAACGTAAAGCCTGCTTCTTTTAAATGTAGCATGGGCAAAATAGCTTCAACTGGGTGGTTGCCCGTCGAAAACATCTTTCCATTTTTCATTGTCATATTTTTTTGTTCAGTAAAAATAACGGCAATTTTAGATTTTTCACCCTCATAAGGTTGATATGAAATAGGTTCATAATCGGTAGTGGTTGATACCGCTAATTTTAATGCTAACTTTGATGGACTATAAGAGCCATCACTTTCTAATTGAGGAGCGATTCTCAATAATTTCTTAAACATAATGCTTCCTGTTAGTTAATCACCATGAGTGACATGAGATCAGTTGAGGTATTACCTCAAAAAATTGCCCTAACAACAGTATGGATGTTGATCATTTATGGCACTTTTAAGGCTTGACCTGTGGTTTAGCTTTTAAATGGACTGGTGGCGATAATGAGGGAATGGTACCTCAAAAATTATAACTTGATTAGATCTATTTATATAACTATATTGTTTCTTTTATAGAAACAATAGGTGAAAGCATGGCCCTTGAAAACGAATATATGAAGGGTTTGGTTCTTTTCTCTCATATCGTCAGATTAGGTAGCTTATCCGCTGCAGCGACGCTATTGGATATGAGCCGATCGTCTGTCAGTAAGCATTTGTCTGCCTTGGAGAAGAGGGTTGGTTCGCGACTATTGAATCGAACCACTCGAACAATCATGCTCACAGACGTAGGTCGTCGGGTGCTTTACGAGGCACATAAGGTTGAACGAGCATTGCAGACTATTGAACACATCAGTGATGATCATCAGACTGAAATAGCAGGCGACCTAAAAGTGTCGTGTTCTAGTGCCCACGGGCGTGTTCATCTGGTGCCTTTAATGTCGAAATTTATAGCCCGTTACCCCAAGTTAACAGTTAACCTGCAATTAGAAGATCGTTTTGTTGACATGGTGGCCGAAAACTTAGACGTGGCAATACGCATTGGATTCTTGCCTGACTCTAGTTTGATCGCTCGAGAATTGGGCTCCTTGTCCTGGTTACTCTGTGCAAGTCAGGAGTATTTAAACAATGCTCCAGCACTGAATGTTCCAAAAGACTTATTAAACCACCGTTGCTTATTTTATCGAAACTCAACCAGGTCCATGAATACATGGACATTTAGTAGTGCAGCAGGCGAGGAAAGTGTCACTGTATCTGGACCATTAGCCATTAATGACCCGAGTGCAATGGTCACTGCAGCGCTAGGGCACGCAGGTGTCCTACTCATCGATAAAGGACTTTTGGGCGATGCCATTGACGAAGGCAAGTTAGTCCCATTAATGACTGGGTATAAGCCAATCGGTGGATTACCTATGTATGCTATATTCCCTGAGAAAGAGTTTATGCCAGCAAAAACACGCGCATTTATTGATTTTTTATTAAAAGAAATGCCCGCTAAACTTAGCTATCAATAGCGCTTTTAGAATGACCCTGAGCCACTGTTCGGATCACGTCCATAAAGGCTCCAGCCGCCGGTGAAACAGTGCGTTTTTTATTCGAGATCAAGTAGAGTTTTCTGGTTTTTTCGAACCCTTCGATGGGTAAAAAACATACACTGCCATTGGTCGGGATCATCGCTGCATTTTCTGGTAACACCGATACGCCTAGGTTTTGACTGATCATCCAAATTAATGATGTGGCGTCCGAAGTTTCAATGTCTGTGTGCAATAAATGCTTTATTTGCGTCTCCGCATCTAAGCGCTTACGAATGGCTGAGTCATCGCTCAATTGAATCACTGTTGAATTTGAAAGGTCTGCGAAACTGACCGTTTTCTGGCTTGCTAGGGGATGTTCTGTGCTACAAACAAGTCCGTAGGTATCCTTTAAAAGTAACTCACAGGATAGGTTTTCACTATCTATCCAGCTCTCGTGGATCCCAATTTCAACAAACCCCATCCGCAGTTGTTCGCTAACGTTCTTGGCGTTCTCTTGGTGCACTGCAATGTCAATGTTGGGATAGTGGGATCGAAATTCTGCTAGTGCCGGAAGCACTAAAGTGGATACTACGGATGGTGATGAAGCGATGCGAACGAGTCCTTTTTCCTTGCCGCCAAAGTCACGCATATCACGTATAGATTGATCAAAACGGTTTAATATTTCGATTGCGTCACTCACAAAATATTGGCCAAATTCAGTCACTACTAAGGGCCTTTGTGAGCGATCAAAAAGTGTGACCCCAACATCGTCTTCGATTTGCTTAATTGTCTCAGACATGGCGGACAGAGCAACATTGCAGTCTTGCGATGCGCCAGTTAACGAAAGGTTGCGTGCAACCGCCACGGCGTATCGAAGATGGCGGATCCCTAACTTCGTAGAATTCGAATATACATTCATCATTATTAGATTGTACAGATGTTATATGTTCAATACTATAACAATAAATAATCCGTGATGGCGTTTCTATCACCCACAATGATTAGATGACTATATTGTAAATTACCTAGATTGTTAATTAGAGAGATACCACTATGAGTGCTGTTATTAAGGAAGAAAGTCTCCAAGTTCCGTATCAATATGGGATGCCAAAAGATGCGTTGCCCGAAATAGTCATTCCCAATGCAATCCCTACAGACGACAGGCTGTGGGTGAAACAAGCAGAGAACGTGCACTTTCGGCCTCTATGTCTCAGCGCTTCTCAGGGGTATTGGGTCACGTTACTCAAAGTGACCAAGTCTGGAGTGTTATCTCGGCATAGGCACCCAAGTCCTGTGCATGGCTTTGTGCTCAAGGGGCATTGGCATTACCTAGAACACGACTGGGTTGCCACCGAGGGGAGCTATGTCTTTGAACCCCCAGGAGAAACTCATACATTGATCGTTCCCGATGATGTGGAGGAAATGATTACGTTATTCCAAGTCAATGGTGCCATGTCTTATGTGGACCCTTATGGCAAAACGACGGGTTATGAAGATGTCTTTACCAAAATTGATTTGTGTCGAGATCATTTTGAAGAAGTGGGCTTAGGTGGCGACTACGTGAAGCAGTTCATTCGTTAGATTAGGTCCTTAGCAACTGAATCATGTATCTACTAATTTATGGTTCGCTAGGTAAAACGGCTTACAAATGAAGCCTCAGAATTGATGGATACGAACCGGAATCATTATGGATATCAGTTACGATTTTACGGACCGAGTCGCTGTCGTTACTGGGGGTGCTAATGGCATAGGTGCAGACATCGCCAAACACCTCCGCCTCGCCGGTGCTTATGTCGCTATTTGGGATAAAAAACAAGGCAATGTGGCTGATGATCAGTATTTTGAGGTAGATATAACAAACAACCAGCAAGTGACTAAAGCTGCTGGGGCTGTGATCGATCGTTTTGGTCAAGTGGACTTTTTAATAAACAGTGCTGGGTTTACTGGTCCTACTATGCCCCTAAGCGAATTTGATGTCGAAACATGGCAGCGGGTCATTGACGTTAACCTTGTCGGAACCTTTAAAGTTTGCCGCGCCCTTGCGCCGATAATGCAACAAAAAAATTATGGGCGTATTGTCAATTTAGCCTCCCTTGCTGGGCAAGAAGGAACACCGAACGCCTCAGCTTATAGTGCCGCAAAGGGCGGTGTTATCGCCATGACCAAATCATTAGGTAAAGAATTAGCCATGACCAATGTGCGGGTTAATTGTATCGCTCCAGCAGCAGTTGACACCGATATTTTGGAACAGATGAGCCCTGAGCACGTTCAAAGGATGATCGATAAGTCACCCATGGAGCGTCTAGGTCAAGTTGAGGAAGTAACGCATATGGTGTTATGGCTTTGCTCTAGTGCTTGTACCTTTAACAGCGGTGCTGTGTTTGATCTGTCGGGTGGGCGTGCATCGTATTAAATAATACTGAGGGACAATGCTTCTGGTGTAAGGGCGGTTGGGCGCAATTTCCATTTGCCTAATCGTCTCAGACAGGCCTAAAGGGAGAGTAGCCGTTGGGTGGTGCGATTCAACAAAAGGTCGCGTTTGACTGCCACTGCGCATCTAAGACGGCAGATCTCTAGTTTCGTAAAATCCGAACATAACTTATTTATTATTAGATTGTGCAGATGTTATATGTTCAATATTATAAAAACTCAGAAACACTGTAATGGCGTTTCTATCCAACAAAAGGAGTGATAAATGAGTGCTAGACGTAATCAGACTTGGAGTTTTTTACCAAGTCAGATAGCCGCCCTGCTAGCAATGAGGGTCAAACTGTGAGTTCTAATTCACTCGTCGATGCACTCAAAGAGGTTGCTCACTCTGACCACGCTATCTTAACTGAAGCAATACACAAGTCTCCTTACGAGACCGGAGCTCGACGTGAGCAAGGGCAGGCATCTATAGTGTTGCGTCCAGCGACCAATGAAGAAATGTCGGCTATGGTGGCGATCTGTGTTCAGATGAACGTAGAGGTCGTACCTCAGTCTGCCAATACAGGAGTCGTTTGGGGTTCTACGCCAGACACAACAGGCAATCAAGTATTGTTGTCGCTCGACAGAATGAGCAAGTTGTTCGAAGTTGATGTGGTCAATCGCAGTGTGCGGGTTGGTGCGGGAGTCAGATTATCTGAGCTGAACGCCAAATTGGAACAACACGGATTATTTTTCCCCATCGATTTAGGTGCCGACCCTATGGTTGGTGGTATGATTTCGACCAATACAGGTGGCTCGAGATTCATGCGATACGGTGACGTGCGTGCTAACACGCTTGGCTTAAAGGTAGTCCTTGGGGATAGGGATGGAACCTTGCTTGATTTAACGAGTGGACTGAGGAAAAACAACGTAGGCGTGGATTGGAAGCATGTTTTCATTGGCACGACAGGCTCCTTTGGTATTGTAACTGAAGCAACATTAAATCTTGAGTTAGTCCCCAAGCAGACAGCGGTGGCTCTGCTTCTGCCGAGTTCCTTGAGTGTTGTTGCCGACATTTTGCTCGAAGCAGAGCGCGAATTTGGTCCCCAACTTATGGCCTTTGAATACATGTCAGCCAACGCGATTCAGGCAACGTTGGAGCATGTTCCAAGGATTAAAAACCCCTTTGTCGGCCAGCAGCAACCAGAATTTACGATTCTGATTGAAATCAGCCGCACCTGGGAAATTCGAGAATCAGAAGTCAGCCTTGATCAAGTGCTCGAGGACTTTCTTGTTGGGCTTTGGGAAAAACCGCAAAGCCTCCTTAACAACGCCCTGTCTCCACGCCCAGAAGAGGCTTGGTCCCTTAGGCACTCGATATCAGAGGGAGTGCGTACACAGGGACACCTGATTGCCTTTGACCTGTCGTTTGAGCGTGGGCGTCTCATCGAGTTCATTGCCTATGCCAAAGAAGAAATTCCAAAACACTTTCCAACACTGCAGGTTTGTGATTTTGGTCACCTAGGAGACGGTGGTGTGCACTTTAATTTAGTGGCTAATGTGGATGATTTTCAAGGTGAACTTCCAGTAGCCGAGGCTAAAATAAGAGACTGGGTCATTGAGACCTGTGTCACCAAATTTGGAGGAAGTTATAGTGGAGAACACGGCATAGGTCGGAAAAATCTGAAATACTATCACCAATTCACTCCACAACTAATCACTCAAATCTCTGCGGACTTAAAACAACTACTTTCGCCTGGGCGTCTGGGCTTTGCCCAATTTCACACGCTTAAGGAGGACTCTCAGGGCGGGAGTTAGAGATGCCGACCGCCGAAAATAATTTAATAAATCAGCTGTAATTGTTTCTTTTAAAGAAACAATATAGTGGAGAAATAGTACCTAATAAAGTTCCACATTTTGGCTTACTATCTTGCAAGCCAAAAATGTTATCTGAACTAATGGGGGTAAACTTAAACGAACACAAGGGAGGAACAACGAGTATCAAAATCATTCATGCAAGGATAGTAAGTTTTTTAGTGGCGCCAATACTAGCGGTTCCACCGATATTTAAAATAATTACTGTGCTTCAAACAATAATAAAACAGGATATAGAACTATGTTTAATTTAACCCTGACTTCTAAAGTGTTAGGTAGAAGTCTTAAGACAAGTCTGACGGCCGGCTTAGTCGCACTTTCAATGGTATCTGGTGCGCAAGCAGCTGATAAAACAATCAAAATTGGCGTTGTATATGACTACACCGGTGCTCTAGCCGGCGCTTCGAGCGAGCACGCCCTAGGCGCTAAAATCATAATTGATCACATCAATGCTAAAGGCGGTGTGGAAGGTTATAAGATCGAGCCAGTCTATGTTGACGCTCAGTCGAAACCAGAAATCGCGATCAATGAGACGATTCGACTAATTGAACAAGAAAAAGTCGATATGTTGCTTGGCTTCTATTCATCTTCTCAATGTGTGCCAGTGGCTGCAAAAGCCAATGCCTTGAAAAAGTTTATGTGGATTACCACATGTATTTCGCCAGCAGTGTTGAAAGATCGTGACCTGAATTATGTGTTCCGTCCTCAGGTCCACGGTGGCATGTTTGGTGCCGCATCAGTTGAATTTTTAAACGGTACCGCAAAAGAGAAACTTGGTATGGATCCTAAAGATCTTCGCCTTGCAATCATCCACGAAGACGGTCCTTATGGGTCTGGTGTGGCAGGTGGTAACGAGAGCAGCGCCGAAGGCTTTGGCATGCAGGTCGTGCTCAAAGAAGGCTATTCAGCAACCGCACCAGATTTGTCGTCGTTAGTCACCAAACTAAAGCGCAGTCGTCCAGATGTGATCTTACATACGGGATACAATCCTGACATTACCTTACTTTTACGTCAGGCTAAAGAGCAGGGATTGCGCTTTAAAGCGCTTATAGGCCATGGAGCTGGCTATGGTGTGCCAGATAAGCTTTATGAAGCTTTAGGTGATGATGTCGATCACATCTTTAACGTTGACCCTGTATCGATTTGGCTACTTGATCCTAATACTTTAGCGAAGGGATTGCCTGCAGTGACTACAAAGGTAGGTGTGGAATATCAAAAAGCGAAGCCTGAAATGAAAATTAAATCAGCGTCTCTTGGGCAAGGTGCATCAAACGCTTTCGTCTTTTTTGATGATGTATTGCCACGTGCAATTAAGAAATACGGTGGTATTGACGCTGATTCTTTGCGCAAAGCAGCACTGGATACTGACATTGCAGCGGGTGGAACCCTGCTAGGATATGGCGTTAAATTCCCTAAAGAAGGTGAAAGCGACATGATGGGACAAAATATGCGTGCCTCTCCAGTGGTGATGCAGTATATCGATCGTAAGGTTTACATCGCTTGGCCCAAGGAATTACAGACCATTGATCCTGTATTGCCTTTACCTGAGTCTTCTGTGTACTCAAAATAGGTTATTTGGTACTTCTGATCATCGGTAAATTTGCAGACGTAATTTATCGATGATCAGTGCGTTATAGATTTAAATTTTAAAATTAAGGCATGTTCAGACGTGCCTAATGATTTTTTATAGCGTTAACGAATATGAGTAGGTAAGTAATAAAATGCTTGAAGTTAAAAATTTAACCAAACGGTTTGGTGGGTTCACAGCTGTTGATAATGTAGATTTTGCAGTTGAAAGGGGCGAAATTCTAGGACTGATTGGACCCAATGGATCGGGTAAAAGTACCATTTTCAATATGCTTGCCGGCGCGTTGGACAGAACCTCGGGTTCCATTAAATTGGATGGCGTAGAAATTGCTGGCATGCCAGCGCATGCCATTTGTGTCATGGGGGTAGGCCGTACATTTCAGATTCCTAGGCCCATTCGTCGTCTTACTCTTCTTGAAAATGTTGCCTTGGCTGGCTACTACGGTCAATCGGGTAATGTGACTCGAAAACAGGCCTGGCATAGTGCGGAACAAGCCCTCGAACTAGTTGGTCTGCCAAAAAATGAAACTGCCTCTGTTGATACCCTAGGGGCTGCAGGTTTAAAAAAACTAGAACTCGCCAAAGCTTTGGCAACGCAGCCAACCTTGCTGCTTGCGGATGAAAGCTTAGGAGGTTTGGATCCGAGTGAAATGGATCTGGCAGCAGATATGCTGAAGAATATTCGAGATGAGCTTGGCATCACTATTATATGGGTAGAACACATTATGGGTGTTCTAATGCGCGTTGTAGACCGTGTCATGGTTTTAAATAATGGTGAAAAAATGGTCGAGGGACTGCCCCATGAAATCACCAAAAATTCTCAGGTGATTGAAGTCTATTTGGGCAGAGATGCTAATGAAGCGGCAGTGGCATCCCACCGTGCGTGATCAGTTAATTTATAGAAAGGGAAAAAGTTCAAGATGCTGAACGTCAAAAATGTGAACGCCGGATATGGTAAATTTCAAGCTTTGTTTGATGTCTCTCTCGAAGTGGCTGCAGGCGAAGCCGTGGCAGTTATTGGCCCAAACGGCGCGGGTAAGTCAACCTTGATGCGAGTGATTTCTGGAATGATCCCAGCTATGACGGGGACCATTGAGTTGGAAGGGCGTTCTGTTTTAGATGCTCCTCCCCATGAGATCGTTGGCATGGGCCTTGCTCATGTGCCTGAGCACCGGCGCCTCTTTCATGGTTTAACAGTAGATGAAAACTTGCGCATGGGTTGCTTCAAGCCTCAGTTTCGGGCGCGATTTGAAGAGCGACGTGAGTTTGTTTATGAGCTGTTTCCTCGCATGATGGAGCGCCGAGACCAAGTGGCGGGCACTATGTCCGGTGGTGAACAGGAAATGTGCGCTATTGCACGGGCGTTGATGTCAGACCCAAGGATATTACTTATGGATGAACCCTCTGCCGGATTGGCACCGGTCATTGTGCATCAAGTTTTTGACTTGGTTGAACAGGTTCGTAGCAAGGGACTTTCAGTGCTGATTGTCGAACAGAATGTTAACCAAGTGCTGCGAGTTGTAGACCGCGCCTATATTTTAGAATCAGGCAGTTTGCACTCAGAAGGCACAGCAGAAGAATTGCTGCAAAGCAAAGAAATTCAAAAATCATTTATGGGGATGTGAAGCAATCATGTTAGCAGAATTCATAGAGGCTCTATTTAGCATATTTTTTATCGAAACCCTAATTAACGGGCTCTTACTGGGAGGTTTGTTCGCGCTGCTGTCGTTGGGACTTAATCTGATTTTTGGAGTGATTGACGTAGTATGGATCTGCTACGCCGAGATCATTATGTTGGGTATGTACACCATCTTTTTCCTGCACGTGGAAAGTGGCATGCCCTTTATTTTTGCAGCTGCCGCTGGTGTCGCTGCCACTTCGTTATTAGGTTGGCTCACGCATCGAATAGTCATCAGTTATTTATTGGACGCGGAGCCCATTAACCAACTTTTGGCGACGGGCGGGTTATTATTTTTATTCCAAGGTGCGGCCATGGTGGTCTTTGGTATTGAATTCCGAAATTTGGGCCTAAGCCTTGGCAGCCTAGCTGTTTCTGAGGATATTTACTTGTCTCAGACCCGTTTGATCGCTTTTGTTATATCGGGCACAGTAGTGGTAGTGCTCTATCAGTTTCTCTCTCGCTCATACCTAGGTACAGCCATTAGGGCCATTAGTCAGGATCGAGAAATCATGGTCCTCATGGGTGTTGACACGAAGAAATTATATTTATTTACCTCAGCGATAGGGGGTGGTTTGGCTGGTCTAGCCGCAGTGTTGTTGGTTCTTCAGTACGATGTACACCCCTTTATTGGTCTAAGTTTTGGCCCGATTACTTTCATGATCTGTGTGATGGGTGGTTTAGGCAATATGATTGGCGGCTTTTTGGCGGCTTTTGTGTTCAGCATGTTGATCTCCGTTGGTGGTTATTTTGCTGAATTAGAGTGGGGCTATGTGCTGGCCTTTGTCGTTTTCATTGCTATTATGTTTGCCCGCCCTCAAGGCTTATTAGCGAGGAAGTCATGAATAATAAAATAATTATTGCCGCCATTGCGGTCATTCTTTCCCTTGTACCTTTCATAGGGGTAGACAGTTATCAAATGCACTTGATCATTATGATTTTAATTTGGTCATTCGCCTATACGGCTTGGTCGGTGATGGGTCGTTTTGGGCTTGTATCCCTAGGCCATGGTGCCTTTATGGCTGTGGGTGGGTACGGAACCGCATTGATGTGGAATGAATTGGGACTGTCGCCCTGGATTGGTATTCCGGTCGCTATGGTGTGTTCTGGTGTTTTGGCACTGTTAATCGGTTACCCTTGTTTCCGCTTTCGGATTACTGGAAATTATTTTGCCCTGGTGACTTTGGCCCTGGCGGAGGTTGCGCGCCAGATTATCATAGCTACCCGCGAAACCACGGGTGGTTCGTTAGGCTACACGCCAGAAACTCATGGCGAAGGTTCGTCGATAATGGCGCTGCAGTCTGATGAGAGAATAATCTTCTATTTTGCAGCAGTGTTGGTTTGGATTTTGGGTATCGTAATTTGGCGAATGGTAGATGGCTCTATGATCCGTTACGCGTTAGAAGCCATTTCTGAAGACGAAGATGCTTCCGCCGCTGTTGGGGTCCGAGTCACTAAAGAGAAATTAAAAGTGACGGTGTTAAGCGCCGTGATGACCGCGTTTGCTGGTGCATTTTATGCCCAATATCAAATGTTTATCTCGCCAGATACTATAGGTGGGGTCGGTATTTCATTGCAGATCGTATTTGCCGTGGTGGTTGGCGGAATCTATAGCTCACTTGGTCCTACTATAGGGGCTCTGGTTACCCTGCTATTGGCAGAGGTATTGCGAGTTTGGATTGGCACAGACATATACTGCGTGACTGATAGCGTTTGTCTTAACCTAGCAGGTGCGCCGCTACTGGTGTATGGCTTAATGTTAGTGCTGTTTATCATATTCCTGCCCAAAGGCATTGTTGGTGCGATGGAAGACTGGTGGCGGAATAGAAAGGCGGATTCTCTAACTGCTAAATAACAGCAGTTTTGACGCATAGGTTTAATTTTTCTGCGTATCAGCGGAATAATAGAGGCATGATTAAAATGGATCAAATAATTTACCGGGTCGCTGTGATTGGACTTGGTGCCGTAGGCACGCGCATGATTTCCAACATGCATGCCCACGGGCGTTTTCAGCCGGTTGTTGGATTTGATACCTCGGCTGATGCGTGTTCCGCACTATTGGCACAAGCGTCAGGTATAGAGGTCACTGATAACTTTGGGAAACTGCTCGATAGGAACGATATCGACGTTTTATATGTCAGTACACCTCCCAAGTCGCATGCTGAATATGTTCGTCATGGCCTCACTAAAGGCTGGAAGATTTTTTGCGAAAAACCACTGGGTGTGGACATAGAGGACAGCGAAAGCCTAGCCCAAGAAATGAATGCAGCTGGCTTGGACCAAGGCGTCAATTTTGTATACTCGGGTGCACCCGCTGCTCTGCGTGCAAAGCAGTTAATGGATGCAGGTTTGATTGGCAAAGTGGTTGGGGCTGAACTTGATTTGCGCTTTAGTACTTGGCCGCGTGGTTTTCAAGCTCATGCCCCTTGGCTTGGGGAGCGGGCTGAGGGAGGATTTACCAGAGAATGCGTGTCCCATTTTGCCTATTTGACTATGCTTTTGCTGGGCCAACCCACGTTAAAGGGTCAGGCAGTGGCGCATTTTGACACCCCTGGTGGGGCCGAAGACATGTTGCAAGCGGTCTGGGCTACCGATGCAGGCAAAGTAGCGGTATCTGGAGTGGTTGGTGGTGATCGCAATGACATTGTTAGTTACCGAATTCTGGGCACTAATGGCTGCCTCAGGTTTGACAATTGGTACAACCTGTTGCACGAAACCCGAGATGGAAGCGAAAGTGTCTTGGACGCTGAACAGCAATTACCGGCTGCGGCGTACAAAGGGCAGTTAGACCAGTTGGCTATCCAATATGATACCAATAAGCAGCGGCTTGCCACCTTTGATGACGCCCTTGCAGTGCAAAAGTTGATTGAAAAAATGATCACGTGATCGCCACCATAAAAAAATGCATCAACACCAGCTAACGGCTTTTGTAGAGGCCTACTAAAAACCACCCAACGCCTGTAACACAGAAAAAGGAATCTCTATGACCGTGTGTATTAAAACTGGGGGCGAACTTGTTGTCGACGCCCTTGAAGCCCATGGTGTAAAACAACTTTTTTGTGTGCCGGGTGAAAGCTATTTAGAAGTGCTTGATGCATTGCACGACAGTCCTATTGTCGCTACCAGTGCGCGTCAAGAAGGCGGTGCTGCCATGATGGCAGAAGCATGGGGTAAGCTCCACGGCACCCCCGGCATTTGTTTTGTCACACGAGGACCCGGGGCAACTAACGCCAGTGCTGGCATTCATGTGGCACAGCAAGACTCCACCCCCATGATTTTGTTTATTGGCCAAATAAATAGCCAGTTACGCCATAGAGAAGCTTTTCAAGAAGTGGACTACGGACAGTTTTTTGGTGCCATGGCGAAGTGGGTGGCCGAAATAGATTCTCCAGATCGCATCACTGAAATGGTAAGCCGAGCTTGGTCTGTTGCCTCCAGTGGTCGCCCTGGCCCTGTGGTATTGGTATTGCCTGAAGATACCTTATCTGGTGAGGCTATGGGTAATGACATTAAACCTTTTAGTACCCTAGAAACTTACCCGAGTTCAGCAGATTTACAGCACCTGGCTAATCTTCTCGAGCAAGCGAATAAACCCATCATTATTATGGGAGGGAGCCGTTGGTGTGCCGATTCAGTGGCTCACATAGCGACCTTTGCAGAACAGTTTAAGGTACCAGTGGCGTGTTCGTTCCGACGCCAAATGTTGTTTAACCATAATCACCCTAACTATGCTGGCGATGTAGGCTTAGGCATCAACCCTGATTTAAAATCAGCCATTAGTGATGCCGATTTGGTCATCCTTATGGGTGGGCGTTTTTCAGAGGTGCCATCACAAAATTATCAATTACTCGGCGTCCATGGTGCTCAGCAACAACTGATTCATATCCACGCCTCCGCTGAAGAACTCGGCCGTGTGTACCGTGCTGATTTAGCCATTCATGCCAGCCCTAAAGCGTTAGCACAGGGGCTTTCGCAATTGAACCCTACTCAAAAAGTGACCCCAGAGCGTTTGGATCACTTGTCTAAGTGCCACAAAAACTACCAGAACTGGTCAAGTTTACCCACTGAAGCCCATCCTGGTGAGGTACAGATGCCGGCCGTGATGGCCCATCTAGCCGCCTCTTTGCCTAAAAATGCCATTATAACCAATGGTGCAGGCAACTATGCCACATGGATCCACCGCTTTTGGAAGTTTTCTGAATATGGCACCCAACTTGCGCCAACTAGTGGGTCTATGGGCTATGGTTTGCCGGCCGCAATCGCTGCAAAAATAGCTTATCCCAATAAAACGGTTGTGGCTTTTGCTGGCGATGGTTGTTTTCAAATGACCATGCAAGAATTTGGTACTGCCGTGCAAGCCAAGGCGGCTGTTGTGGTATTAGTTGTCGACAATGGCATGTATGGCACCATCCGCATGCACCAAGAACTCCATTTTCCTGACCGTATCAGTGTCACTAACTTGGTTAATCCAGACTTTTGCGCCTTAGCAAAAGCTTATGGTGCTTTTGCCACTCAGGTGACTAACAGTGACCAATTTCCTCAAGCTTTTAGCGCCGCAGTAGCGGCAAAAAAACCAGCCTTAATTCACATCAAATTGGACCCCCAGGCCCTCACTCCAAGCAAGACCCTCAACCAGATTCGTGATGGCACATAGCATTTATAAATTATGAGTATTATGCTTTAGTCTAATAAAAATGAGTCATAAACTAATATTCAGCCAATAAATCGGCTATGATCTTTCGACTTTAATCTATTGGACTCAAATGATGGCTGAATTATCCTTAAGTCGCTCAAAACGAATCATTAATGCGACCTTGGCCAAAGGTAAGGCACTTGGACTCAACCCATTATCTGTTGTGGTGTTGGATACCGGTGGCCATGTCAAAGCTTTTGAACGCCAAGATGGTGCTTCACCAGGGCGTTTTGCAGTCGCCCAAGCCAAGGCTTATGGTGTGGTTATGCTCGGTATGCCAGGCAGTTCACAGATGGCAAGAGCCGAGTCTCAACCGTATTTTATTGTCACCGCTAATGCCGCTTTGGACGGCAAAATGATTCCTGTACCAGGCGGTGTATTGATCCAAAACGAACGTGGTCAAACGCTGGGAGCGCTCGGTGTAACAGGCGATAGCTCAGACAATGATTTAATCGCAGCAATGGCAGGTATTGAAGCAACAGGGCTAGTGGCGAAAGGATAAATATGCCATCATTAAGGTTCGGACTTCTACTTAAAACACACCAATGACACAACTGCTCAAAACCTCAAAAGACCAGATGAAAGTCTGGCGTCACCATTTGCATCAACACCCAGAAACCGAATTTTCAGTATTTGATACGGCTGCCCTTGTGGTACAAAAGCTGACCGAGTTTGGCCTAGTCGTCCACCAGGGTATTGGTAAAATAGGGATCGTTGGACAGTTAACTAAGGGCACATCTACCCAAGCCATCGGTTTACGCGCGGACATGGATGCACTCGCTATCCAAGAGCAAAATGAATTTTCTCATAAATCACTCAACGACGGGTGCATGCATGCCTGTGGTCACGATGGCCATACGAGTATGTTGTTAGGAGCGGCCCAAGAGTTAGCGGCACATGGTGACTTTGATGGCACGGTCTATTTTGTATTCCAGCCCGATGAAGAACATGGCGCAGGTGCTCAAGCTATGATTGATGATGGTTTGTTTGAGCGATTCCCAATGCAGGCCATCTATGGACTGCATAATATGCCGGGTATGGCAGCAGGTCATATGTCCATGAATTCAGGCGGTGTGATGGCCAGCGAGGATAATTTTAAAATTGTCGTTAAAGGCCGCGGTGGTCATGCTTCTCAGCCCCATCACCACATTGATCCATTAGTCATTGGTGCTGAGATATTACTCGCACTCCAAACCATCGTGGCACGGAGCATTGGCCCAGAGCACCAAGCTGTAGTGTCAGCTACAGAGTTCGTTACCGACGGTGCGGTGAACGTTATTCCCAGCACTGTCACTATTACAGGTGATTGTCGTAGCTTCTCTGAACCAGTGCAGGATTTGATAGAAGCCCGTATGGGGCAATTAGTGGCAGGTATTTGTCAGGCCCATGGTGCCGAACATGAATTTATCTACGACCGCGTGTTTTGGGCAACCATTAACAGCGAGAAGGAAACCCAATCAGCGGGTAAAGCAGCGGTGGCCTTATTGGGGCAGGAACAAGTCGACTTAGCATGTCGCCCAAAGTCGATCTCTGAAGACTTTTCCAGCATGTTGCGGGTGAAAGATGGGTGTTATGTGTTTTTGGGCAATGGCATTGATAGCGTTGGTGGGTGCATGCTGCACAATCCCCACTACGATTTTAATGACGATGTTTTAGAGACAGGTGCCGCTTATTGGGTCACTTTAGTACAACAAGAATTAGCTGCAGACGCATTGGTAGACTAAAAAGCCGTATGAGTTATGAAGGGTCTGATTATTGACACAACATTTTTAAAGCGAATACGGTAATTGTCTATATGAACCGTAGAATGCCTCCGTTAAACGCTCTTAAAGCCTTTGAAGCAGCCGCCCGCCTTTTAAGTTTCACTGCAGCTTCGGCCGAGCTAAATGTAACCCAAGCGGCTATTAGTCACCAAGTAAGAACCTTAGAGACATACCTCGGCCTAGAACTGTTTAACCGCGCTCATCAGCGCCTTTCGCTAACCAATGCAGGCAAATCATATTTGCCTACGCTGACTCAGTCCTTCGACCTTATCGGCCAGGGTTATAAAGAAATCATCACCAATAGGAAATCTTTTCGTCTTAACATTAAGGCTCCTTCATCATTTTCTGTGCAATGGTTGTTGCCTAGAATAGCGAACTACCAGCAGCAACATCCAAGTATTGACGTGCATTTATCTGCGCAAGATAACGACATCAATTTTTTTCCAGAAGCGTTTGATATCGAAATCCAATACTTCTTGGAACCTTGCACCAACAGTCACAGCACATTGCTTTTTGCAGAAGAGATATTTCCTGTCTGCAGTCCCAAACTACTGGCGGGCCCCCAACCCTTATTGCAACCATCAGACCTAGCCAAACACAGGTTACTGCATATCAATTTTTACCCAGAGGATTGGGCAATGTGGTTAGACCACGCTGGTGTGAGCCATATCAATGCTGAGTTAGGCCATCGCTTTGATCAGTCCATGCTCACTTTAAAAGCCGCCAAACATGGTGCGGGCATCGCTTTAGGCAGATCCCCTATCGTTAATCAAAAGCTCGCCAACGGTACACTGGTGGAACCTTTCAATATCCGTTTACCCAGCCAAGGTGGCTACTGGCTCACTACCAAATCCGACTTAGCCACCTGTCCCCACGTCGCTGACTTTAAGGACTGGCTATTGCAAGAATGTGATGCAGATCAAAGCACCGGCACTAGCAGTTTAAACTAACGTGGTTGCGTGTTGCGGTCTTCAGAAAGGCGCTGAGTTGGGCCATCTTGATGGAAAAGCCAACCCGTCAAACTGCGGTCATTATTTCGCATATGCCAATTAAGCATCTTTTGCGCATACCCTAGCATCACCTCAGTATAATCAGGGTGTCCAGCTAAATTATTGAGCTCATCTGGGTCATTTCGAAGGTCAAACAGCAGCGCAGGTAACTGGTTAAAATGCACATATTTATAATCATAGTCTCTTATCACTGCCAAAGAACACTCATCTAAAGACAGCCCAAAATGTTGTTCTGGCTTGCCTTGCACTACATCACGAAAATCATATTCCCAATGCACACAGGTGCGCCAGGCGAAGTTAGCCCGGGATTCAAGAAACGGTCGCAAGCTAAAGCCATCACATTGCACCGGCGGTGTGGCGCCTAAAAGATCTAATATGGTGGGCATCAAATCAATATTTTCACTAAACTTTGACACCTGTTGACCACGACTGTCATCCCATTCTGAACCCGGCGCACGAATAATCAAAGGAATATGATAAGACTGGTCAAAAAAACCTAATTTACTTAATAGATAATGGTCGCCCAGTTGCTCTCCATGATCAGAGCTAAATACAATTAAACTACTTTCCAATAAGTTGCGCTCGGTTAAAAAATCTAATAACCGCCCCATTTGTGCGTCAACCTCAGTCATCATACCGTAGTACGTGGTTTTAAGTTGCTGCAGGTCTTCGTCATTAATCGTAGGCAAAAGAGACTCACCATAATGTGACTTTTGCGCTAACTTCTCATCAATTTCAAACTTAACATAGGGGTGCGTAGCCTGCTCCTGAGCCAAACTGGCGTGCCGCACAGGTGCTTCTGTCTCCGCAGACTGATACATACTATGATAAGGCTCGGGGACTAAAAATGGCGGATGAGGACGCAACCAAGAAAGGTGTATAAACCATGGCTCATCCGCTTTCAGATCTATATATTGCATTACTTTTTCATTGAGAAAAGCAGTTTCTGTGTGTTCGGCAGAGTAGGGTGCTGGAAGGTACCCTACCCCGCGCTTATCTTGCCTATTTTGATCATCAAACTGATGATAAATATCCTCACATTGAGGGTCTACTGGGGTCGAATAACCTTTATCGGCTAACCACTGCACCCAAGGAAGCGGTGCTTCAGTTAAACCTTGTCCCAGCCGATAACCAGGCAGCTCTGTTTCATAGGTCGTGCGCCTAGGATCATTTTCGGCCAGATCACGAGGATCAAGTGCCGTATCAGTATAGCCAAATAAAACAGGATCGAAGCCACATTTGCGGGCCTCCTGAGCCATATTGGTAAAACGCCTGTCCAAGGGCGTGCCATTATCGCAGACCCGATGGTTTTTTAGGTACATGCCTGTGTGAATTGAAGCTCGCGAGGGGCTGCAAGGGGCTGATTGAGCATAATGCTGAGAAAATAACACCCCAGATGCAGCTAGTTTATCTAAGTTAGGTGTTTGTACCACCGGATGACCTAAAGCTGAGAGACAACTACCACGCCATTGGTCTGCGGTAATAAATAATACATTTTTAATCATGCTCAGCTTTACTCCAATTTAATATTTCTGGCCACGCATAATATAAACCACAGTAGGTCTTTACGTCATCAAATATTAATAATAACGCTGATGAAATATAGTAATAGAGACCAAAACACGACGCCAGAAATAACCCTTTAAAAGCGCATATTCACTGCTATATTACCTATTCTAATTTGCACCATAAGATATTCACGCTTGACCCTTCACGCAAAAACACCGAGCATATGAGCAAAATCATACTATTGTTAAATTCTTTGGTTAACTATCATGAAAAAGCTTTTTTTGAGCACTATTGAAGATGCATTGAAGCAATCTAGAGTCACCATAAAAGGCTACTACCGGCAGCGCATCATCGTTGAATCTAAAGCCGACGCTAGCCCAGTGACAGAAGCAGACCGAATGGTAGAAAGCCAGATTCGCCATATCATTAGCCAACGTCACCCAGACCATAGCATCATAGGTGAAGAACACGGAACCCATCATAATTTGGCCGATTACACTTGGGTCATTGATCCCATTGATGGGACTAAAAGTTTTATTTCCGGTATGCCAACCTTTGGTACCTTAATTGGTATCACTCACCACCAACAGCCCAAGATTGGGGTCATTGATATGCCCATGCTGGATGAACGTTGGATTGGCACTATCGATGAAAACACGACCTTCAATGGGGAAATCTGCAGCGCCTCAAACGTCCAACAACTGGCCCAAGCAACACTCTACTGCACTGAACCTAGCATGTTTAATGCGACTCAATTGGACAAATTTGAACAATTGAGTGATTCAGTTTACCTGCACCGGTTTGGAGGTGATTGTTACAATTATGGGTTGTTAGCTTCTGGACAAATCGATTTGGTGGTCGAAGGCAGCCTACACTATTACGACATCATGGCTTTAATACCTGTGATAGAAGGTGCTGGAGGCGTTATTACCGATTGGCAGGGTGAGAAACTGCAAGATGGCTGGGATGGCCTAGTGATAGCCGCAGCAACCCCCGAATTGCATCAAGCTGCGTTAAACGTGCTTAATCAATGTTAATGGTAACTGCAGCCCATTTACCCTGCTAGGCCATCGCTACATCAATTCTTGCCATCGATGGCATGCCACATTATGCTCAACACCCACACTTTCTAATTGAGGCTCGTCACGCCGACAAATATCAATGGCATGAGGGCACCTTGTTTGAAATTTACATCCCGGAGGTGGATTAGTGGGTGAAGGAATTTCACCTTCTAATTTTTGTGCCAGATTCTTTGCATCAGGATCCAGAGAAGGAATTGCAGACAACAAAGCCTTCGTATAGGGGTGGCAAGGATTATTGAACAACTCACGGGTCGGTGCAGTTTCTACCAAACGGCCAAAATACATCACCGCAACGTGATCGCAAATATGTGCGACAACACTCAAGTCATGACTAATGAATAAAAATGTTAGGCCCATCTCCTGCTGAATTTCTTTCAACAAATTGAGCACATCCGCTTGAATGGAGACATCAAGTGCTGCAACACTCTCATCAGCGACCACAAATTTAGGCTCAGATACCAGCGCGCGTGCAATGGAAATGCGTTGTCGTTGACCACCCGAAAAGGCATGGGGGAAACGGCGCAAATGTTCAAGATTTAAGCGACATTTAGCAGCAATTTCGCGCACTCTTCTGTCTGTTTCTTCTCTTGATGAAGTCAGCTTCATAATTTCAAGGGGCTCGGCAATGATGTCCCTGACTGTCATGCGTGGACTCAAAGCTGCATAAGGATCTTGAAAAATTAATTGTGACCTAGTCCGGTAATCCTTCAGCTCTTTCGAACTCATATTGGACAGACTATAGTTAACCTCACCATCATTAAAATTAACAATGCCGTTGGTGATGGGTGCGGCCTTCAACATGGCTCTACCTAAGGTTGTTTTGCCTGAACCAGACTCGCCAACCAAACCAAAAAAACTTCCCTTCGTGATATTTAAAGTGACATTTTCAACGGCCCGCACAACAGGTTTAGGACCCAATAGTTTACCGCCGTTAATCGGATAGTGAACAGACACATTGTTAGCAGAAATTAACGTATCTCGCTTCATTTTCAAGTTCCTTTCTGGTCTTGCTGGTAGATGTGACATGCCACCATATGGTCATGGGAGATGGGGGTGAACTTAGGTATTTCACCACTGCATTGGGAACCCAAAAACTGGCTACAGCGAGTATTAAAAACACAGCCATTAGGACGTTCTAAAGGTGAAGGGATATCGCCTGGAATGGGTGTTAATGGAGAGTCTAAATCATCTAGTCTAGGCAAGGCCTTTATTAATCCCTGTGTATATGGGTGGGACGGATTACCAATAACCTGACGAACGGGGCCTTTTTCGACTACTCGTCCAAGGTACATGACCGCAACCGTATCCGCAGTTTGGGCAATAACACCCAGATCGTGGGTAATAAACACAATACCCATACCAAAATCTTTCACTAGATCCTTCATCAGATCTATCACTTGCGCTTGAATGGTCACGTCCAGGGCCGTTGTCGGTTCATCCGCAATAAGTAACTTAGGATTAGTGGATAACGCCATCGCTATCATTGCCCTTTGACGCATACCGCCAGACAACTCGAACGCATATTGCTTGAATCGGGTGCTTGCATCGGAAATGCCAACTCTGTTCAGCATTTCTATAGAGACTTCTTGAGCCTTGAGGGCACTCATACTGGTGTGTATCAATAACTGCTCCACCATTTGAGCACCAATAGTAATGGCTGGGGCAAAGCTGGCCATAGGCTCTTGAAAGATCATAGAGATCGCGCCACCACGGACAATTTGCAACTCTTGAGCTGTACGCAAGGACATGATATCCACTGGTCCATCAGCCAAATTTAGGCTTATTTTAGTGTTTTGGCCATAAATTGCGTTACTCGCATTGAGCTTCATCAAGGCCTTAGCTGTGACGGATTTTCCAGAACCACTTTCGCCAACCAAACCCATGATTTCGCCAGCCTCTAGGCTAAAAGACACATCATCAACAGCCGTGATACGACCTTCATCCGTATCAAAATCAAGAGTTAAGTTTTCTACATCAAGTAAACGGGTCATTTGTTAGTGTCCGCATAAGGGTCAGCAGCATCGCGTAAACCATCACCTACAAAAACAAACGCGAGTACCAAAACAATGAAAAATATGACTGGGATAAAATACCACTGATAGTTTAATAGAACATCAGCGCTGGTCACGTTTTGAAGCATGACACCCAACGAATTAACAGGGTCTTTAAGGCCTAGCCCAATAAAACTAAGCGCGGTTTCAGACAAAATCATATAGGGGAAAGAAATCACTAAATCAACAATAATGTAACTAGTAAAGCTGGGCAGCAGATGGCGCCGAATCACATGATGTGGGGAGGCTCCACACAGCTGCGCTGCCAGGACATATTCCTGATTTCGCTCACTCAGCAAGTGTGTGCGAATGCGTCGTGCCAATGTCGTCCAACCAATCAATCCAAGCACGAGCGAGATAAAGAAAAACCTTTCCTCTGAACTCCACGTGTCAGGGACAAATGCAGCCAATGCCATGAACAAGGGAATGTTGGGAATAGTCCTTACGGTATCTGTTACCATTTGCAGAACAGAATCTATTTTCCCACCATAATATCCTGAAATTCCACCAATCACTAAAGCCAAGAAAAATGCAATCAAAACGCCTATGGTGCCCACCGCCATAGAAGTGTTAACGGCTGTAAGAGTCCGAGAGAAGATATCTTTACCGGTCGAGTCAGTGCCAAAAATATGGATCTGCCCCTCATCAACGCCATACAGGTGGCGGTCAAATTTGATCCCAAGGAAAGTGTATTCCATACCCTTACTGAAGAAGGTTAGATAACGACGATCCTCTAGGTCTGTTTTTTCCTCAGTCACCCAGCGAAAGTTAGTTTTGAATGAGCGAGTCCGCTCATAGCTATAAATAAAGGGCCGCAAAGAACAACCATTATCATCACAAAAAGAAGGCACCTGAGGTGCGCCGTTCAAATAATCCTTATCACGCCCTGCGATCGACGCATCATAAGGCGTCAAAAAAGGAGAAAATATACCAGAAAGTATGAGTATGATTAGAACCCAGGCACCTGCCAACGCTGATTTATTTTGTTTAAACCTCTGCCATATCAGCTGCCCTTGAGACGCAGTAAAGTACGCTTCTTTGAGCTTTTGATTTGTGGCTGGGACTGTATTTGTAATATTGGTCATGTCCATTACCCTACAATACTTTTACGAATACGTGGATCAGTCAGCGCAAGAATGATATCGGTCACAAAGTTGAGCGCCACAATACTGGCAGTAAGCATAAAAATGATAGCCCCAGCAAGTTGTTGGTCGTTTGAGCGAGCCAGTGCCTCGATTAGCAAAGAGCCAGCCTCCGTTAGAGTTAGTATGAGTGCAACAATGGGCAGCTCGTTAAAGATACGATTAAGGTCAAAGCCTACTGAGTTGATGATAGGGCTAAGCGCATGTCGGGCTGGATAACGCATTAATAAACGGCTACCAGAGACGCCTCGCGCTGATGCTGCCGTCACATAAAGCTTGCCTATTTCATCTGACATTAGGGCCCGCACCGTTTGGATTGCAAATGCTGTCGCCGACCAGCCAAGGATAAAGATGGGCAGCCAAGCATGGCCTAAAAAGTCCATCACACGATCCGTAGACCAAGCAGCATCACGGTATTCTTTCGAAAATAAACCCGTCAAACTGTCACCAAAGTAGACGGTAGAGAACAACATAATCATCAAGGCCAGCAAAAAGTTAGGTAATGCCAAACCCAGATAACTGACAAGTCGTAAGGAGTTATTCAAAACTGCATTTTTAGACGTGGCAGCAATTATACCGACAGGAATCGCAATCAGGTATGCGAGCAGAAGAGCAGATAAGCAAAGCCCAAGACTCAGCCAAAATTTTTGCCCCAAAAGTTGGGCGATATCGACGCGAAGTATGCAACTGTCGCCAAATTCGCCTTGAAAGGCGTTGAAAATCCATGAACCCCAGCGCTGAATATAGGGTTGGTCTAAACCTAGGCGAACACGCTCTACTTGGATGTCTTCCGGTGTAATCACGGATCCTTGAGAGTTCTTAAATGCCACATAACGCTCGGCACAATCAGCTGGGACAAGCTCCATCAGAGTAAAAACGATAAACGACACCATCACTAAGGTGAGGATCGCTAACATAGCTCTGACGGCAAAAAATTTGGAGAACTGCAACATGTTGGAATATATCCACAGAGAATTCTTTCGAGCTGTTTTAGCCCACTAAAAATCCGCAGACAGTCAATACTGTCCGCGGATTTATTGTTTCAGAGTAAATGGTTTACTCGTCTAACCACCACTGTGACGCACGGTACGGATAGGTCCGGTAGTACGCATAAGACTGAGTTTTAAAGTCAGCAAAGTTCTGCAGTTTGTTGGTGCGATAAATTGGCGCAACCGCTTTCACAGTGCCAATGAACAGCAAGTTATCAACCACCGTTTTAACAAGAGCTTGACCAATTTTGTTAGATTCGTCAGAGCCAGCAATAGCAGACTGGAAGGCATTGATGCCATCCATAGACTCATAGACCCACTGAGGAGGTTTCACACCCTCAGCTCCATTGGTATCGACGTACTGTCCCCACAACATGCCTGATGTGTGGTTAAAGTAGTTGTCAAAAGGAGGTTGAAACAGTTCTGAAATGCCCAATATTACAGCAAGAGGCTGACCCTTCGCGTAGTAGGTCACATCAAGGCTGTTAGAAGATTGTGCGGAGCGATATTCGTCCGTTGTCACTTCCTTAACCGTGTTGTTGATGCCAACGTCACGCCAGTTTTGTCCCGTCACCTCAACGAGCTTGAGAGATCCACCTTGCGTAGCAATCTGCATGTTTAATACCAAAGGATCACCGTTTGGTAGTTCACGCATTCCGTCACCATCAACATCTTTCATCCCCATTTCATCCAGCAGAGCATTAGCCATATCTGGATCATACTGAGCGTATGATTGCTCCATTTCTTGAGTAATAAAGCCAGGTGAAGGTGCAAATGCAGTGTACTGCTGAGGCGTACCAAGACCGAAGTAAACCACTTCATTGATCTCCGCGCGGTTCATCGCAACCGACATCGCTTGACGGAAACGCAAATCACCAAACACTTTACGCTTCTCCATATTGTCCGACGTCACGTTGAACGAGAAAGTAGGCATAGCAATCTCAGGCCTTAGCTCAACTGTGAAATCACCCTTTTCCTGATTTTCAAGCAGAAGTGGCGCGTAATCTAGGTTCAGCGACTGAGACTTATAGTCAACTTCAGAGTTGACTAACTTGAGAAGACGAACTTCACGCTCACCCACATACAGCTCATCCTGTTCATTGATATATGGCAGCTGATTACCCGCAGTATCAATCTGGAAGTAATAAGGATTAGCAACTAAATGGCGCCCTTCCGTATTTTCTCGAGTGATAATATGGCTCTCTAAAGTTGGCATTGTATCTGCCGGCATTCCTGCCACTTGTTCAGGAGCAGACAGTAATGGAGATGGGGTATCCATCCAGTCAGAGTTACCATAGTAACTTTTGATCACAGCATAACCATTTTCAAAACCTAGGGACTTCGCGAGTGCATCCGCACCAGGGTTTACGTCTGGATGGAACTGACCAAGAAAGTGCTTGGGCTGGAAGCCCTGCGCATAATGGTTGGCAAAGTGCGATAGTAATCCTGGTTTTGGACTTGGCAGATTGAACTGAATTGTTGTGGGGTTAAGCACAACAAGGTCCATTACCTCGCCACCAACAAGAACGTAATCCTTTGGCTTTTCACGAACATTACTGTCCGTGGCTAGGTTGTCGTACCAGAACTTCACGTCATGAGCCGTGAACGGTGCTCCATCTGACCACTTATGGCCTTTGCGCAAAAAGAATGTCAACTGAGTAAAATCGTCGTTCCATTCCCAACCTTTGGCAATCATCGGCACGATGGTTGTCAAATCATCAGAATACCGCAGTAAGTTGACATGGCGGGTTGACATAAAATCAGAGGTACCTGACTCAGTTGCGTTAGATAGTGCATCTAGCGTTCCACCGTAGGAGCCAACAGAATCGTAAGGAGCGACTACCAATGGTTCTGAAGGAATGCGTTCAGATAGTGAAGGCAACGCTTTATTACCTCTAATAGCAGCGTTGAGTGCAGCAGCTTGTGGATTACCATTGAGGGTCACGGTACAGTTGCCGATAGACTCGAATTCAGCTAATTCATATTGCTGTGGAAAGGCACCTTGGCCAACACCCATTGGATCAGCTACTGTGGCGGGCGGGCAACTCGCCGCAGTTGCGGCTCCACTCACCACCAAGGCGAGTATGCTAGCTGCAGGGTAAATAAAATTCTTCATAATTATTCCTCTACTTATTTTTTTTATAAAACGTACTATCTTACGGTTAACCTTGGTATTAATAGATCCTATTATACCAACATCAATGCACCAGATTAATGTTCCAGTGAGATGAGATTGCAATGGAAGATTGTTAATAATCGGCCAAAACATTCGCTTCTTTTAACGTCCGCTGCAGCGACTCACCCATTGAACCACTTTTTGGCGCGTATTGAACGTAACTGTTAAAGTTATCAATGACCTTTGTTTATCGCTCCCTTACCTTAATTGAACCAATACAAAACTGCAATTGGAAATTAACAATAACACTGGTGATTTAAACTAATCATCTTTCCAATACATAGAAGTTTCAATCGCCTCAATAAATTTATCTAAATCACTTGGCCAGACGTCCCCTATGGTCCCTATGCGAAAACAATCCGCTTTTGAGACCTTTCCAGGATATATCACAAATCCCTTGTGCTTGAGTAGGTCATACAGTCTCTTAAAATTATAATCCTCATGCGAAGGGCTATAAAAGGAGGTTATGATAGATGACTGTAAATCAGCATCCAGTAAACACTTAAAACCCAAACGCTGCATACCGCTAACTAGAGTACGCTGATTTTCATAATATCGCTGCTGCCTAGCGCTCACTCCCCCCTCTACTTCAAGTTCTTTCAAAGCCTCAGCAAAGGCTCGCACCACATGGGTAGGCGATGTGAAACGCCACTTACCTTGATTATCCTCCATGCACCGCCATTGATCATACAAATCAAGACTCACAGAACGAGAGCAATTGGCTATCGCATTCATACTTGAATGTTTGGCCAATACAAAACCAAACCCGGGCACGCCTTGGATACATTTGTTAGCGCTGCTGATCAAAAAATCAATGTGCAGCTCTGCCATGTCAATGGCTGTCCCACCAAAACTACTCATGGCATCAACAATGAAAACCTTGTTGTGTTTATGGGCAATTTCGCCAATCTCTGTCAGTGGATTAAGCATGCCTGTTGTCGTTTCACAGTGAACCATTGCTATGTGGGTGATCTGCTCATCTTCTAGCAGCAACTTCGAAAGCGCCTGGGGATCAGCGGGAGCTAGTTCCCCACTATCGATATCGATAGTATTGATACCCAATTTATTAGCTATTTGAACAATTCTCCGGCCATACTCACCATTGACTAACACCACCAATTTTCCATTTTTGGGTATGACTGAGCCAATCGTTGACTCCACACTGAAGGTACCGCTACCCTGCATTAAAGTAGCTGTATAGCCTGACTGAGAGGTGGCTAGCTTTACTAATTGACTGCGTATTTGCTGGACAATTTGGTTGTAATCGTTGTCCCAAGTGCACCAATCTCGCAACATTTTTTGCTTCACCGACTGGGTCGTAGAGAGCGGCCCTGGGGTTAACAACAAGTACGGATTTTCGATCTTGTTAATATCTTTAACTTGCATCAATAGCCTCCCGACTCAGTCTTGCAAAGGTACAGGCTTGAATCACCAAGGGAGTGAATAGGTTTTTAAGTTGGTGTAGCTCTTCATCGCTTCAATAACACCCTCTTTATAACCCATGCCTGAATCTTTGATACCACCAAAAGGGGACATTTCTATGCGATAGCCTGGC
>Ga0209405_1000569_pt1 | contig 29902 bp, 19 predicted proteins | sample COGITO_mtgs_1105_6_FD_184803 | JGI IMG/M metagenome (GOLD analysis project Ga0209405, IMG submission 184803) | Pelagic marine microbial communities from North Sea - COGITO_mtgs_110516 (SPAdes) (version 2) | ecosystem: Environmental > Aquatic > Marine > Epipelagic ...
TACAACCAGTTGAATCTTACAATCTTAACCTTAACAATGGAATTCAACAATCTTATTTATCTGTTTCAACTACGGGTCATAATTGGGGTGAGAACATTTCAAGTGCTGCTGAGTTTTTTGAGGCGACCCATTATTTAGATATTAATAATGAACAAGTGTTCATACAAAATTTATGGAATACTTGTGATCCAAATCCAGACAGTTGTACAGCTCAACTTGGAACTTGGGAGAATAATAGAGCCGGCTGGTGTCCGGGTTCAATAGCGAGTCCCGATATATACGACCTTTCTGCTTATATAGGATCTTCTTTTGATTTGGATTATCGATTTCACCCAGACTATGTAGATTTGTGTCATCCAAATAATTCTGATTGTGATGAAGAAACAATTTCTGGTTGTAATGATTGTGATAATCAATTTAACCCTTACTATAAGGTAGATGTTCACGTTATTAGCAAGAGTGATGAACCATTAATTTTTAGTGTGCCTCTTGGAATTAATAGTATTGAGAATAGTGGAACTTATGATTTATCAATCTATCCAAATCCAACCAATGGGAAGTTTTCTATTCAATCATCTATTCAAGATGCGGAAACAAAAGTTAGAGTTTTAACCATTGAAGGTAAACAAGTGAAATCGTTTCATTTTAACACTAAAGAAGAGTTAATGAATCACGATTTTGACCTCAGTGATTTAACAAGCGGTATCTATTTTATAAGCATGAAAAATAAATATGGTTTAGCCACAAAAAAACTAATTCTTAAATAAGAAAAGGAATTATTTTTTAAGAATTATTAAATTGTTTTTTAGCAAGAAATAATATCTGCTTACCATGTTAGATTGTTAAACTTTTAAAGCCTCCAACTTTTTTTGGTAGTCTTTAATTTGATCTCTAAACTGTGCAGCATGTAAGAAATCCAAATCTTTTGCTGCAGACTCCATGAGCTTTCGGGTGTCTCTGATTTTTTGTTCTAATTCAGGAGCTGCCAAGTATGCATTTTCCGGTTCCGCCGCTTTGAGCGCCTCCTGTTCATAATAATAACTACTCACCGAGTTCTTAGTCAGTGCATTGTTTAAACTTTTATTAAGTGCTTTAGGTACGAGTTTGTGTTTGGTATTGTAGGCAATTTGTTTTTCCCGACGGTACTCCGTTTCATCGATGGTTTTTTGCATGCTTTTGGTAATCTTATCTGCATACATAATAGCACGTCCGTTGAGGTGTCTGGCAGCGCGTCCTACGGTTTGCGTGAGTGAGCGTGCCGAACGCAAAAAACCTTCCTTATCTGCGTCTAAAATCACTACTAATGAGACTTCTGGAAGGTCCAAACCTTCTCTTAATAAGTTGACACCTACAAGCACATCAAATATCCCTTTACGTAAATCTTGCATAATTTCAACCCGTTCCAAGGTATCCACATCACTATGGATATAACGACAGCGAATTTGAATACGTGCCAGATATTTGGTCAACTCTTCTGCCATTCGTTTGGTTAGAGTAGTGACCAATGTTCGTTCGTCTTTTTCGACGCGTTGTTGAATTTCTTCAATCAAATCGTCAATTTGATTCAAACTCGGCCGTACTTCTATAATAGGGTCCAACAATCCCGTTGGTCGAATAACCTGTTCGACAACAACACCACCTGATTTTTCCAATTCATAATCGGCTGGGGTGGCACTGACATACAATACTTGGTTTTGAAGGCTTTCAAATTCTTCAAATTTTAAAGGTCGATTGTCCATTGCTGCAGGCAAGCGAAAGCCATATTCAACTAAATTTTCTTTACGACTCCGATCGCCACCATACATCGCATGGACTTGAGATATGGTCACGTGACTTTCATCAATCACCATCAATGAATCACTCGGAAAATAATCTAATAAACAAAAGGGACGGGTGCCTGGTGCTCGCCCATCCAAGTAGCGTGAATAGTTTTCAATTCCTGAACAATAGCCCAATTCGCGAATCATTTCCAAATCAAACTCCGTACGTTCTTTCAAACGTTTCGCTTCAAGGTGTTTTCCAATGTCTTTAAAATAGTCGTGTTGTAGAACCAAATCATCTTGAATGTCTTTGATCGCATTTTGTAAAATATCAGGCGAGGTCACAAACATATTTGCAGGATATATGGTTACACTTTCATAGACTTCGATGACTTTGTTGTTGTTAACGTCAAAAGCTTCAATGGCTTCAATTTCATCGCCAAAAAAGTGAATTCTAAACCCATGATCGGCATAACTAGGGAATACATCTACTGTATCCCCTTTAATTCTAAAGTTTCCATGGTTAAATTCACTTTCCGTTCTTGAATACAAACTTTGAACGAGTTTATGCAGTAAAGCAGTTCTTGAAATGACTTCATTCGCTTTTAGGCTGATGACATTTTTCTGAAATTCAGCAGGATTCCCAATTCCATACAAACACGAAACCGAAGCAATGACAATGACATCTCTTCGCCCCGATAATAGGGAAGAAGTGGTGCTTAAGCGCAGCTTTTCAATTTCTTCATTAATGGATAAATCTTTTTCTATATAGGTTCCTGAAACAGGAATGTAGGCTTCTGGCTGGTAATAATCGTAATAGGATACAAAATATTCAACAGCATTTTCAGGGAAAAACTGTTTGAATTCTGAATACAGTTGTGCGGCAAGGGTTTTGTTATGCGCCAACACAAGTGTAGGTCGCTGTACTTCTTGAATGATATTGGCGACCGTGAATGTTTTTCCAGACCCAGTAACTCCCAAAAGTGTTTGGTATTTTTCATCGGACTCAATTCCAGCTACTAATTGTTTTATAGCAGTCGGTTGGTCACCAGTGGGTTTGAAATCAGAAGTAAGCTTAAATTGCATAGCTGCAAAGCTAATGCAAAGAAAGCGCTAGAGCAAAGAGAGTCTAAAAATATTTTTTAAAAACAGATTAATAATTCATATAAACCCAACCAGATCTGGGTTTTGCATTTTGAACATTCAAATACAATACATAAAAATAGGTTCCAACAGGTAAGAGGTTGTCGCCTTTGAGCGGGCCGTAATTGGCTTTTCCATCCCATTTAAGATCGTTATTCCCTTTAAAAATAATAGCTCCTAAACGATTGAATATTAAGAGTTCGTGTTGTAAAAACACATCGTAGAGCCCATCTATGTTAAACCAGTCATTAAAGCCATCTCCGTTGGGTGAAAAACCCTGAGGGATGTTAGGGTCACATTCGTTGACCTCTAAATTCACTGAAAAAATTTCATAACAGGGGTTTGCATCTACTCTGAAATAGATGGTGTCAACTCCGTTCGAATTGATGTATTGTGAGGGATCTATCAACGCACCTAGGTCATCAATCAAATCTTCTAAGGATTGATAAAAGATGGCGGTTTCTAAATCGAATGAAGAATCTATTTCATTTAAAGCATTTCGTAAATTAAAAACGGCTTCATTGTTTCCGAAATTACAACCTATTAAAGTAGTTAAAGGAGTCGGATCAGGAGATTCTAAAAATTCAATAGAGGTGTTAGCCGTATTGTTTGTTTCACTAATTTCAGTGATAATTCCAGCCCCAGTACCGTCATCATCCACTACAATTGTAAGGTTAACAGGATCTAAAAGTGATGGATCAACCGTAACACTAATTGTATTTGACTCCGTTTCATTAATAGGGATGTCGTTTAGGGTTTGTGCTTGAGCAACGAGGACAGCGTTGGCATAAAATGAGATGGGCGTATTTGCGGGCAGAAAGTGTGTGGAATTCAGATTTTCTACAGAATATTCAACAGTTAATTCACGAGAATTGCAACTTTGTTCAATAGTGTCTATAACGACACTCGCATCTGGTAATTGACTGTTTAATACGGTAATGATATTATTGACCATTACTAAATCTTGTCCAGAAGATAATTGTATGATTGCAGATGAATCCCCCACATTAATGGTGTTTTCTATGGGATAAACGTCGATATCCATATTGTATAAATTGGAGTCGTTCGTAAAGCTATTGGTGCCATTAAAGGCGTTATTCGCGGGATTAAGAGGTGGGTTACTAAGTGTGATGCCATTCATTTGTAAGACTTCATTGACTGCCAAACCAGCATCGCCTTCCCAAGCTATAAAACCGATTCTAGCACCATTAGTATCCATGACATTAAGATTGTCCAATTGAATGGTGATATTACTTGGGACACTTTCTAAGCCATCATAAACGTTTAATTGATTGAGTGGAAGGTTAGGGTCTGAGTAAATGATAGTAATGGCCCAGCCCGCAAAATTTGTCCCTGTAGAGCAATAGTCAGATGAAATGTTTATTTGTTCTAAATTACTAAGGGTATATAAACCGTTTCTTTCGGTTTGAATTAAAGTGGTGACATCTGCAAAGGCTGCAAAAAATTCTCGTGACGAGTCCAAGCTATAAGCGAAGGTTCGTGAGGGGGTGATTTCTGTGGTGTTAAGAGTCACATTAAAATCGCCCGATCCTGATCCCGCCCAGTACAGATAAGCAGCTTCGATGGTTTGTGTGGTAGATAAATTTAAGTTTGCCGAAGAAGCTGTATTAATGACACAGTCCACAGCACTGTTGTTTTCGGAAGTATTAAGGGTATTCCCGATTGCTGTATAATCCAAGCGTCCATTTAGTTGATTGAACAACGAAATGTCTTGAGCTGCTAAGAGGTTAATTAGCATTACACTTATACTAAAAAAAGGGATATTTAGTTTATGTTTCATAAAATTGATGGTTCTACAAATATATTAATTTTGATTACTTTAAAGTTAGCGTCTAAGAGCAAAATGGCCTTTGTATTCAAATTGTTCGGTCGGCGTTTTGATTTTTGCCAAAAACCAGTAATCATTAGCAGGCATTTCGTAGCCTCTATAGGTGCCATCCCATCCCCCTGAATTGTATGCTAATGTTCCAAGAAGTTTTCCATAACGATCAAAGATATAAATAACAGACCCTGGGAGTGTATCGATTCCAATAATATTCCAAGTGTCAAAATAGGTGTCATTATTGGGGGTGAAAAACTTTTGAGCATTTATGACTAATACTTCTTTGGTCACTTCGCTACAGCCATTTAAATCCACCACAGTAATGGTATGATACCCCAAAGTTACATAGTTGAAAAAATTTGAAGTTTGAAGGGGGTTATCATCTAATTTGTATTGATAATCCCCGACACCTTTTACCATAACAGTGATGGAGTTTGGATCGGTAAAATTTAATACTTCTGTAAATTCAATCATAGCTGCACCCGAGACATTCGCTTCAAAACTGCTGCTGGTCACACAACCTTTTGGGGTGGTTACGGTTACGGAATATGTTCCAGTCGTATCAATACTAATTTTATTGGTAGTTTGACCCGTAGACCACAAGTAAGTATCCCCATTGTTAAATGTTTCAGCACTTACATAATGAGGTAAGTTATCTAAGCAAATAAGCTGTTTAGGAATGTCAACTATGGGTAAAGGGTTAACGATAAGGTTAAAAGACGTGTAGTTTGCGCACCGCGTTGTATTATTTACAATTTTAGCGACAACGGATTTTGTATAAACAACTATAGGCGTTAATTCTAAGGGGTTGTTTCCCGATTCAGCATCAGTCCTATTTTCATAATAGGAAACCGTAAAATTAGAAGGATTTTGACTTCCTATAATAAGTGCCGTTTGTGTGGACATATCAACCTTTAACTCTCCATCAAAATTATCGTCGCAATCCTCTAAATCTGGCGGTTGATTGGCGATTGGAAGAGGATTGGCAATGAAATTAAAACTGTGAATATGAAAACAATTTGTTACAGTATCTTGAATTCGTACAAAGAGTGGAGTCGTATTAGATTGATAGTTTAAAACTGTAATGGGGTCTATTTTGTTTTCAGCATTTGTTAAAGAATCAAAATAATGAAGAGTAATGTCTTGCGTTTCTGTGGTTAGAAGACTATTTATTTCTGACAAATCAAACGAATTGGTATCGGAATCACAAATCTCAAATTCGGATATCGGATTGATCGCAGGCGGTAAAATTGAAGTCAGCGTGAGAGGCGCTGACGTATAGCATTGGCTCGTCGTATTTAATACTTTGATATAGATTATTTGAGGGTTTGAAATTGTTTGGAATGCAGTTACATTTTGTATTTCAGCAACTCCATTTTCAAGATCCTGTAAACTGTCAAAATAAGTTGCAACGAGAAAATTTTGTTGAACATCAAAAATATTAATTTCAAAATCTTTAATATTAAAAATAGTAAGACCATCATAATCGGTATCGCATTGCGTTATAGTATGAGTCTGCGCAACTATTGGTAAAGGGTTAACGATAAGGTTAAAGGACGTATAGTTTGCACACCGCGTTGTATTATTTACAATTTTAGCGACAACGGATTTTGTATAAACAACTATAGGCGTTAATTCTAAGGGGTTGTTTCCCGATTCAGCATCAGTCCTATTTTCATAATAGGAAACCGTAAAATTAGAAGGATTTTGACTTCCTATAATAAGTGCCGTTTGTGTGGACATATCAACCTTTAACTCTCCATCAAAATTATCGTCGCAATCCTCTAAATCTGGCGGTTGATTGGCGATTGGAAGAGGATTGGCAATGAAATTAAAACTGTGAATATGAAAACAATTTGTTACAGTATCTTGAATTCGTACAAAGAGTGGAGTCGTATTAGATTGATAGTTTAAAACTGTAATGGGGTCTATTTTGTTTTCAGCATTTGTTAAAGAATCAAAATAATGAAGAGTAATGTCTTGCGTTTCTGTGGTTAGAAGACTATTTATTTCTGACAAATCAAACGAATTGGTATCGGAATCACAAATCTCAAATTCGGATATCGGATTGATCGCAGGCGGTAAAATTGAAGTCAGCGTGAGAGGCGCTGACGTATAGCATTGGCTCGTCGTATTTAATACTTTGATATAGATTATTTGAGGGTTTGAAATTGTTTGGAATGCAGTTACATTTTGTATTTCAGCAACTCCATTTTCAAGATCCTGTAAACTGTCAAAATAAGTTGCAACGAGAAAATTTTGTTGAACATCAAAAATATTAATTTCAAAATCTTTAATATTAAAAATAGTAAGACCATCATAATCGGTATCGCATTGCGTTATAGTATGAGTCTGCGCAACTATTGGTAAAGGGTTAACGATAAGGTTAAAGGACGTATAGTTTGCACACCGCGTTGTATTATTTACAATTTTAGCGACAACGGATTTTGTATAAACAACTATAGGCGTTAATTCTAAGGGGTTGTTTCCCGATTCAGCATCTCCCATGTTTTCAAAATAGGAAACCGTAAAATTAGAAGGATTTTGACTTCCTAAAATAAGAGCTGTTTGTGGAGATATATCAAATTTTAATTCTCCATCAAAATTATCATCACAATCTTCTAAATCTGGCGGTTGATTGGCGATTGGAAGTGGATCGGCAACAATAGATATGACTGCGGAGTTATTTGTTTCACTAATTTCTGAGATAATTCCAGTTCCCGAACCATTATCATCTACCACAATTGTAAGATTAATAGGATCCAAAAGCAAAGGATTTGCTGTAAAAGTGAGCGTATTAGATTCGGTTCCGCCACCAGGAATATCGTTTGACGTTTGTGTTTGGGCGACTAAAACAGTGTCAATATAAAATGCGATGGGCGTATTTGCAGGCAGTAATCGCATAGAATTTAGGTTTCTTACAGTATATTCAATGGTTAATTCACGAGGGTTACAGCGTTGGTCAACAGAGTCAATAGCGACGCTCGCATCTGGTAATTGACTATTTAATACGGTGATGATATTATTCACCATTACTAAATCTTGCCCAGAAGTTAATTGTATGACTGCAGAGGTATCACCAGCATTGATAGCGTTTTCTATAGAATAAACATCTATATCCATATTGTATAAATTGGAATCGTTCGTGAAACTATTGGTGCCATTGAAGGCATTGTTTGCGGGATTAAGAGGTCGGTTACTAAGGGTTACTCCGTTCATTTGTAATACTTCATTCACAGCCAAGCCAGCATCGCCTTCCCATGCTATAAAACCTACTTTTGCCCCTGTGGTATCTATGACGTTAAGATTGTCCAATTGAATTGTGATACTACGAGGGACAGTTTCTAAGCCATCATAGACGTTTACTTGATTGAAGGGAAGTGCGGGGTCTGAATAAATGATGGTAATGGCCCAACCAGCGAAATTTGTGCTAGGAGAGCAATATGTCGATACGTTTTGTTCTAAATCACTAAGGGTATATAAACCGTTTCCTTCCGTTTGAATTAAAGTGGTCACATCTGCAAAGGCTGCAAAAAATTCTCGTCTAGGACTTGTATTATAAGCGAAGGTTCGTGAGGGTGTGATATCGGTGGTGTTTAGAGTCACATTAAAATCGCCAGACCCCGAGCCTGCCCAATAGAGGTAAGCGGCTTCAACGGTTTGTGTAGGAGATAAGTTTAAGGTTGCTGAAGAATTCGTGTTAATTATACAGTTCGAAGAACCGTTATTTTCGGACTTATTAAGGGTGTTACCAATCGCTGTGTAATCTAAATGTCCATTTAATTGGTTGAACAAAGAAATGTTTTGAGCGGGCAATAGGTTAAATAGCAGAATTGCTATAATAAATAAGTTAATATTGATTTTCATAAATTTGGGGATTTACTAATATGTCAATTTTTGAGTATTTTCAAGTCATCGTTTTAGAGTAAAATGGCCTTTGTATTCAAATTCTTCGGTTGGTGTTTTTATTTTCGCCAAAAACCAGTAATCAGTAGCAGGCATTTCATTACCCCTATAGGTACCGTTCCAACCTCCTGAATCATGATTTAAATTAATAAGAAGTTTTCCATAACGATCAAATATATAAATAACAGAGCCTGGGAGTGTTTCGATTCCAACAATATTCCAAGTGTCAAAATAAGTGTCATTGTTAGGAGTAAAAAACTTTTGTGCATTAATCACAAGTACTTCTTTGGTAGTTTCGCGACAGCCATTTAAATCCACTACAGTAATGGTATGATACCCTAAAGTTACATTGTTGAAAAAGTTTGAAGTTTGCAGAGGTCCATTATCTAATTGATATCGGTAATCCCCAATACCATCTTCTATAGTAACCGTAATAGAGTTAGGGTCTGTGAAATTTAATACTTCCGTAAATTCTATCGTGGCTGCTTCAGAAATAATCACTTCAAAATTTGAGCTGTTTACACAGCCTTTTGCGGTGGTCACAGTTACGGAATAGGCTCCAATCGTATTAATAATAATTTCACTAGTAGTTTGACCCGTAGACCATAAGTAAGTATCCCCATTGTTAAATGTGTCAGCACTCACCACAAGCGGTAAGTTATCCAAACAAATTACTTGCTTAGGAATATCAACTATTGGTATTGGGTTCACGATTATAGTAAATGACGTATAGTTTTCACATTGTGTGGTGTTATTTACAATTTTAGCGACAATAGATTTTGTATTAACAACTGTAAACGTTAGGTTTAACGGGTTGTTGCCTACTTCAGCATCAGCCATGTTTTCATAATAAGAGACGGTAAAATTAGAAGGGCTTTGAGTTCCTAAAATTAAAAGGGTTTGTGGAGATATGTCAAACTCTAATTCTCCAACAAAATCATCATCACAGTCTTCTAAATTTGGCGGTTGATTGGCGATCGGAAGTGGATTGACAATGAAGTTGAAATTGTGAATATGAAAACAATTTGTTAAGGTATTTTGAATTCGAACAAAAAGAGGAGTGTTACTTGATTGATAGTTTAAAATTGTAATTTGATTTTGATTGTTTTCTGCATTCATTAAGGAATCAAAATAATGGATTGAAATATTTTGAGTTACTGATGTTAAAACCGTATTTATTTCTGATAATTCAAACGTATTGGTGTCCGTATCACAAATCACAAACTCAGATATCGGATTGATAGCAGGGGGTAAAATTGAAGTCAGTGTTAAGGGAGCTGAAGTAAAGCATTGTGTCGCTGTATTTAATACTTTTATATAAATTATTTGAGGGTTGGAAGTAGTTTGGAATGCGGTTACATCTGGGATTTCAGGAAATCCATTTTCAAGATTCTGTAAACTGTCATAATAAGTTGCAATGAGAAAATTTTGTCGAACATCAAAAATTTCAATTTCAAAATCTTCTATATTAAAAATACCGAGTCCATCATAATCCGTATCGCATTTAGTGAGGTTATTAACTTGACTAACGTTAGGGGTTGACAATACATTAATCCCAAAACTATCTGTTAAATAGCATCCGTTACTGCTGTTTTCAATTCTAATAAATAGGGTTTGTGGGTTGCTGGTATTTTCATAATTTAAGGGAAGTGCAGCAGTGTTGTTTTCGGCGTTGCTTAAGGTCGTAAAAAACGAAATCATTGGAGCAGGGGTAATGCCTTGTGTCAACGTATTGATGATCGTATTGAAATCAATGTCTATTTTCCCATCTATTTGATTAGTGTCACACCCAATAACATCCACATTAATAGTATCATTATAAACAGGGAAGGGTATGATGTTTATTGAAAAAGAAGCGGTGGAAAAACAATTAGAGTCTGTGATGTTATCAACTTTCACAAAAATTGTTTGTGGAAAGTTGTTGCCAATATAGGGTTGGTTTTTATCAATTAATTGTGTGAAACCAGCATCTTCGTAATAGAATACTTCTTTGCCATTTTGTCCGTTTAGAATTTCATTATCCTTTGTGTTCATTAAGAAAGTAGGGTTGGTAGAACTGTCGACACAAACATCGTAATTTTCAATTGTAGGAATAATGGGTAGCGTATTTACAATGACGTTGAGAGGAACAATTACGGGACATCTTAAGGTTGTTAAATTTTCTTCTGCGCGAATGTATAGCGTTTGAGTTTGGGCATCAAATGCGGTAGTCGCGGTTATAGGATCGATTTCTAGATTTGCATTATTTAAACTTGTAAAAAAAGAAAAATCAACGGTATTCGGCGTAGAAGTTAAAGAAGGTATTAACCCCTCTAAATTAATAATAAAAAAGCCATCCCCATCATCATCACAAATCACAATAGGAGAAGGCGGATTGATGACAGCTGCAGGAACCACTGTTATTTCAAAAGAACTGGTATCTGCACAAGCAGTAGCACTTTCTGTAACACTCACGTATAAAGTTTGAGGATTCGTAATATTTATATAGTTGTTTGGGAGTGCTCCAATATTATTTTCAGCATTTGTAAGAGATTCAAAATAAAGCACTTGAAAGCCCGATTGATTTCCTGTTACAGCAGCATCAAAGTTATTGAGGTTTAAAACCGTAAAACCATCATCATCCGTATCACAAATTCTTTGGTCTGGAATATTGCCGAATTGCACCACGTCTATCAAGTCAAAAACAATCTCAGTTTGTTCCAGACAACTGCTACTTTCAATATCTATAAATAAGGTAACAGAAGGCCCCGTAAAAGTATATGTGGGTGTTGTGATGGGGATGTTATTATTTTGGTCGTCTTGGGTTTCGTAATAGGTGATGGTGAGTCCTAGCAACATATTTTTAATTAGATCACTTACAGGGTCTAAATCAAACGTATGCATGCCATCGCCATCTTCATCACAAAAAGTAATGGGTCTTAAATCTGTTTCTGATAACAATAAATTGGTATGAATTTCAAAGGATCGCACACCAAAACACCCTGACACATCATCTTCGATGCGCACATATACAACCTCTTCTGTGGTAGTTGTATTTGTATAATTTGTTGGATCGGGTATTGGATCTGTTTTCGTTTGTGCATTTGTCATCGAAGTATAAAAACTAGCAGTTAAGCCTGTTAAGTTTGCTATTACTAGGGGTAGAGCAGTTTCTAAATTGAAGCTTGCAAATCCATCATGATCAGGGTCACAGGCATCTAAAAATATTGGCTCGGTATAGAGTTCGGGAGTATTATACACTTCTACATCAATAGGAGTCACATTAGAGCAGCCTGTGTTTATATTAAAAATTCTTGCAAACAATTGTAACGATGAAGCACTAAAATTAGAAGCGAGTGGGTTATTTCCTGATGAAGCATCTACTAGTGATGCATGGTAGCTTACGCCAAGATTAGCATCCCCGTTGGTAATGGTGGGGTCAAAAGACGTTAAACCTAAAGCAGTCGTTTGATCTCTTACTGCATCACTGTCACATACGATAAACGGCATAAGAGTTGGAAGTGGTGGAATGGGATTGACCACTAAATTAATAGGGGCATACGCCAAACATCCCGTAGTATCTTCGAGTCGTACATAAACAACTTGTGGATTGCTGCTGTTTTGGATGCTTGTTGTAATTGGACTCATATTTGCTTCTGCATTTGCAAGAGTCAAATGGTATGAAATGGCATAGGAAGCGGGGGGTGCTGCCGCTAAAACATCTGAATCTTTAGTGGATAGATCAAAATTTTCAAACCCATCGCCATTGGGGTCACAAAGCGCATAATCAGACACAGGATTTATAGTTTGTACGGAACTTAATGTCACATTGATGGTGTCTTCATGAATACAGTCCGTTTGGTTTAAGAGAATCGTAACTTTTACCGTATAACTTCCTGTTTGGGTTGCTGTGAAGGTGGTACCACCATCTGCTAAAACCAATACATTGTTAAAATACCAGTCATATGTAGAGGGAGTAATACCTATATCCGCATTCAAATCTACTGAACTTGCACAGTTACTTATATCGTTTCCTAAGTCTAATTCGGGCATCACAACACTTGTTTTTATAAATACAGCCGAGTCAAAGTTTTGATCAACGCCATCCGCAATAATTAACTTTGCATGGTACAGGATATTGGGTGTGATGTTAGCGATTGATGAAATAGGAGTTGTACGGCCATCAAAATTAGTATCTCCTACTGAGTAGTTGTCAAAAAAGGGTTCATTTTTAGCACTACAAAACCCAAATATTTCGGGGTGTATAGAACCAGGACTAATAGGATCGTTTTGAGGACCCACGTTAGCAATGTTTGTATAAGGTCCTGCACTGCTCGCTTCTCTTATAAGGAGCGCAAAAACATCTTGATTGTTACAGATATACGCTGATTGCAGATATTCTTCGGAAGCTAAAATATACTCAAAACGTACTTTGTCAAGAGCTGAAATAAAATCAAATTCAATGGAAGTCGCATTAAATGTGTTGGTAATGCCGAGTTCATCCTCTAAATCAGAATCCGTCCCCCAGTTTGTATCCCCCTCATTTAAGTTTGCTGTAATAACCGTATTTCCTGCAGAATTTGTATTTCCAGTAGACAAAACAATTCCATTATCAAAAGGAAAATTTGAAGTTGATTTTGAAAAAGTTCCAAAGCTCGTTAAGCCAATGACACTCCCATTGACAGAACTGCTTACATTTGAAACTTCAATACAACCATCAAAAAGGTGAGTTTCTATAAGCTCCTCTACCGGAATACTAGAGTCAATCGCTATAGTTTGGGCACAAACCATGGCGCATGAGAAAAATAAGAATATTGTAAATAATTTAAACATATGGGGGTAGTTTAACTTCCTTAAAATAATATACATTTAAATTACATCTTTTTTTTTAAAAAAACAACTTACTTACAAAATATTAGCGTTTTAATGTGAAATGTCCTCGAAATATTTTGTTATTTTGAAGTTTAATATAAAACCAATAGTCCGAAGTAGGTGTGAGTTTGCCATTATAAGTACCATCCCAACCGGCACCTAAAGGATTTAATTTGATAAGCAGTTTTCCATACCGGTCAAACACACACACACCTCGCTATTGACTTCGTTGTGTGTATTGATTCCATTGTTTAATAATTGAGATTTTTAAGAAAGACAGTAAGAGAGTAATTGAGATCGTTTTAAGTATCAAAAAACAATTTATATTTTTAGTGTAAAATGTCCTTTAAAAAAGCGTCCGTCTTCTAGTTTGACATAAAACCAATAGTCTGAAGTTGGCATAATAGCACCATTATAAGTACCATCCCATCCATCACCTAAAGGATTTAATTGAATAAGCAATTTTCCATATCGGTCAAAAATATACACTTTGCTGTTTGCTTGGTTTGGAGTATTGATTCCATACACATGCCAGCGATCATTATATCCATCTCCATTGGGAGTGAGAAATTTAGGAAATCCAATCACAGATATATTCTTTTTGACCGTCCCACAGTCGTTTTTGTCTCTCACATATACCGTATGAAACCCAGGTCCAACTCCAATAAATGTATTTGAGTCTTGAAATCCAAAGAACTCCGTATCCAAAGCATATTCGTAATCACCTTCTCCAGACACAAAAATAGTGACGGAATTAGCTTCAACAGCATCTACAATTTCTATGGAATCAAAAGTTGCTGTATTAGAAGGCAGCACTGTGATGGTTCTTAGCTTCGAGCAGCCATTGGCATCGCTCACAGTGACCGTATAAGTTCCTGTTGAATTGACTTGAATCTGAGGCGTGGTAGCACCTGTAGACCAATCATAAAAAAATGAATTCGGAAATCCATTGAGGACACCACCCTCTAACGTAATTATAGCAGGAAATGTATTTAGGCAATAAATGCGTTCCTCCTCAATAACAATCTGTGGAAGTTCATGCACGATCAATTCAACTTGATTGATGCCATAGCAATTATTGTCATTTTCAATACGTGCAAACAGAGTTTGATTGTAAGGAGTGGTATTGGTATAATTAGCCGTGAGGGGATTGGTTTCTAAAAGAGCCTCTTGGTAGGTTTCATAATAGCTGAGCGTATAAGTTACAGGCAAGCCAGCAAGCACCGCAGCATCGGCATCCGTTAAGGTGAAATTGAAAAGTCCATCTTCGGTACCATCAGAATCGCAAGACTCTAATGTTGTATCTGTTCCTGTGGTGACATTTACTGCCAAGGTTAGTTCTGCAATATCAAAGCAATTTGTGTTAGAGTTAATAAGTTGCACATACACATTTTGTGGGTTTGAAGAATTGCTAAACGCCGTTCCATCGATTTCATTCGTTGAGTTTTGAGCAGATGTTAAGCTCGTATAAAATTTTGTAACTCGGTCAGGAACATTATTTATAAGCGTTGTATTTATTTCCGTGAGGTTAAAAATTGTGAGTCCATCATAGATTCCGTCTTCATCACATTGTGACAGATTGAGACCCATAACTTCAGGTAAGGGGTTTATAACTAGGTTGAAGGAAGTCGTGTCAAAACAATTTTCATTTAAAATGGTTTCAATTCGAACAAATACTTCTTCTGTTATAGGGGTGACATTGTAGTATAAATAGGGGTGTGGATTTGTTTTCGTATCGGCCTCTGTTTGTGACTGATAATAGCTCACCCTAAATTTTAAAGGATCTTGAGATCCTAACACATCCATATCAAAAATTTGAAGGTTCGTTATTTTTTGGCCGTTGCTTCCATCTCCGTCCACAAAATCATCACAGACTTCGTTGTTCGCAACAGCATTTGCTGTTGGCGTATCAAATACCGTTAACAAAAAGGATGTAGTATCAAAACACTCTTGATTTGAGTTGTTTTCTATTCGAGCAAAAAGAGTCTGTGGATTACTTGTGTTTTGATAAGGCATTGCCAGTGCACCCATATCAGTGTCCGCATTTACTTGCGACTCGTAATATTTAATGGTGTAATTAAGGGGGAGTTGTCCATTTAATATTTCGGTATCCGTAGTTTGGTTGAGGTTTATAGCGGCTACACCATCGTTATTATCGTCACATTCTAAAACATCATTTGGGCTAAATGCCGTTGGAACTTCAAAAATTTCTATTGTTTTTGAAAAGGTATTCACTTCAGTACCTAAAGTAAGGGTCGCTGAGACTGTAAAAATTCCTGTATTTGCATAAACATGCGTTGGAGAATCGATAGTGTTCATTGCACTAGAATCTCCAAAGTCCCATTGAATACTATCAAAATTTTCATTGCTATCAATAGAAAACTGAGTGGCACTGCCAAAACATAAATTATCAGCTTCAATTTTAGCTAAGAAAAAAGATTGGATAAAGGGAGGTAAGCCTAAACGAGCCTGTGTGCCTGGAGCCAAGGCTTGACCTGCTGCTACATAGTTACACAATGCACCCAATTCATCTGGATTATTAATGACATCTAGGAATGAACTGTTGGAGAAAACCGATCCGTATATCTTTCCATTAGGCGCAAGTTGAAGCGCAAAAATAGAATTACCACCCTGCTGAACGGTTTGTTGAGACCCAGAGATATCCGTTGCATCTAAATCAAATTGATAGACAGAACTCCCAGCACTCGTATATAGTTTACTGGAGTCTGTTGAAAAGGCGGCCCCATAAAAGCCAGAATTACTTCCGAGATTCATCGGGTTGCTAACGATTCCTGTGGCGTCATCAAAGTCGTAAAGCCAAAAACTTCCCGTACTGTTTGCACTTTGTCCCTGAGTCGTTCCTTGTTCGTGATGACAGATCGCTAATTTAGTACCATCGGGGGAGGATTTTAAATAGCCAATCGAATTCCGGCGGTATCCATTGAGTGTAATAAGGGGATTTATTTGAGTGGTAACGGGAGTTGTATTCACGCCATTTGCATCCACACGAAAGGCATAAAAGACATCCATAAAATGACTTAAAACCCAATACGATTGCCCATCATTATGCTCAACAGCTGTAATTTTTTCAGAACACTTAAAACTCGCTTGCTCTGGATCTAAAGGGTCATAGGTTAAAAGAGGTCTGTTTTTTTCGGTGCTTACAACATCCCCGTTGCCACCATTAAGCGTCAAATCGACCAAAGAATAGTTGAGCCCGTTATTAAAACCATCATCATTATTTGGTACTGAGCTCCCCATAATGTCATCATACTCAGAAATCGTATTTCCATTGACATCTGCTGGGCCTTGATTTGGATAGGCCCATGCATTATTATGATGCGGTTCATCTACTGTAAATACATAATAATTATCAGGATTTCCCGGACGTGGAATGATCAAACCAGAGGAGGTGCTTGAGGGGTCTCCAAGCAATCCATTGCCATTGTTATAATTCGCATTTGACATTATTTGATGGTTTTTATCCCACACATTTCGACCATCGGTATAGAATAATAAATTCCCGTTAGAATCAGAAATGGAAGAACAGCCTTCGTTTGTGTTTATTGTAGAGGAAGCTGCACTGGTAGGGGAAACCGTATCCGTATTTGTGTCAAATATTAAGCCTGCTCCATTCCCAAAATACCAATGAGAAGCTTCTCCTTGAGAGAAGCTTGATAAAGATGTAATTAGAAAAATAAATAGAGCAACGTATTTCATCAAAACTAATTAGTTTAAGTTTCTTGTTTTATCACAAAAAACAATACTTAATTAATGGGTCTGAAATATACTACAAATCTCTCTTTTTTAATAATTTATAAGATAAAAATATAAAAAGAAGAGTCCAGAAAAGGACAATTAATATGTTATCAAAATGAACGGCATAATCATAACTAATATCAGTGTTTGATGGAAATTTTGTCATGGCAATGCGCTGAAAAGGTTGTTTTATAAGGTTAGACATAGAAGTTAAAGGCAAAAAGTCTTGTACTTTTTGAGCAACTTCATAACTGCTTTTCCATGTGATGAGTCCTAAAATAATCCATTCTATAATCAAATCGACAAACAAAAATGCCAATGCGAATGCCGACCGTTTTGCCAAGACGCCCAAAAATAAACAGAAAGAAAAGAATCCTACAAGTTTTACAAAATAGGCAACTAAAAACTCCATTTGCTGGATAATGATACTAAATTCATTGTAACTCGAATAGATCAACCCAAGAATTAAGGATATGATAAAAATAATCAGGGTTGAGATGAGAGAGAAAAATACAATAACATAAAACTTAGACAAAATAAATTCTTTTTTACTCAAGCCATCGATGAGGTTTTGTTTCAGTGTTTTATTGCTGTATTCATTCCCAATCATTGAAACCACCACAATGGCAAAAAAGAATTTAAACAGGGCGGAAAAAAAGGTGGTAATGTGCCATATAATAGGAAAGTTAAAAATGCCTAATTCACCGAGTTCTAGCGTAAAAAAACCAAAAAAGTTAATTTTCACTGCCGATAAAAGAATGACGCAAAGGGGTAAAATAAAGGATATAAATATCAATATTTTACTCGTTTTGTTGAGTAATAATTTTTGAAGTTCTAAGTCTAATAATCGTTTCATTGGTTGTCAGTTAATTGTAAAAATTGTTCTTCCAGACTTTCTTTTCGTTTGACTAAATGGCTCAATACAATGCCATTTTTAAACAGTAAACGGTTGAATTCTTCAGCTTCCATAGGGGTCTCAAGAAAAGCAGTAATTAAATCACTTTCAACCTTTGTGTGAGAAAAATTTGGATGTATTTCAAGAAGTTTTAATAAGTCGTCTTTTTGATGCGTTTTTAATTCAAAAAACCCATAGCTTGAAATCAATTCATCCACACGCCCCGAATAGAGATTCACACCTTTTCTTAAAACAACGACGTGAGTACACACTTTTTCAACTTCATCCAACAGGTGAGAAGCCAATAATATAGTTGTTCCTTGTTGGGCAATATCTTTGATGATTTCTCTAATTTGATGAATCCCTTGCGGGTCTAATCCGTTTGTTGGTTCGTCTAAAATTAATATTTCAGGATCATTTAAAAGCGCCGAAGCAATGGCTAACCGTTGTTTCATTCCCAAAGAAAATGTACTAAACTTGCTGTGTTTTCGATCGTCAAGCCCTACAATTTCTAAAGTCTTTTCTATGGAATCATAAGAAACGCTTTTGATTTTACAAACCAATTTAAGGTTTTGGTAGGCAGTCATATAAGGGTAAAAATTTGGGCGTTCGATAATGGCGCCTACTTTTTTAAGCGCTTGATGCGTTGTCAGTGCACCTCCAAACCAAGAAAAATCACCAGAAGTTTTATTGACAACATTCAAAACAATTCCCAAGGTGGTAGATTTTCCACTGCCATTCGGGCCTAAAATTCCGTAAACACTTCCTTTTTCGATGTCAAATGAAAGATCACTGACCGCAGTGAGTAAGCCATATTTTTTTGTAAGGTTTGATATTTTGAGGATAGAATTCACATTTTTAGTTTTAATGAATAACAAATATAAGACGATGTTTACCGTCAATTGTTACAAATTAAAAAATAAAAGTTAAATTTGGAATTCAAGTTATCACATGAAAAACGATTTAAAAATATCACTTAGAAAACCCTCATACCCTGTAAATACAGCACTAAAGGCATACTTGCAAAAGTTTAATCGTACGATTAAATTGCCTATTTTTTATGATGATTTACTCCGTTTTCAAGGGTCGGTAGAAGTGTTTGACAAGAATGACAAGGACACCCTTTGGGTGCGTACGTACTATAGTGAATTTGATCGTCAAGAGATCGATTTAAGTTTAAAAAAGATATATACCAAGCTGCATTCTGATGGTAATGAAACCACGATTCCCTTGCTAAATGTGGATGCGATTGACTATTGTACGTTTGGTAATTCTAAACCGTTTCGCATCAAAATAAGGAATGTCCTCAATGATAATTACGCATATTTTTATGTTAAAAAAGCGGATGCATCACGAATTTATGGTTTAGAGTTAGAGCATATGTTGTCGCCTCACAACTTAAATTTCTTGGTGTATGAAGATACTTTAATTGAAGAACATATTAGTGGAATTCCAGGAGATGAATTTATAGCAAATATGCTTCCAAGTTGTACTGAACCAGAAAAGGCACAGATTGCAAAGGAATTTGTAAAATTTAATGAGCGGTGTATGATTCGGTTGTTAGGAGATATGCGTTCGTATAATTATGTGATAGTTCCCACGCATGATTTTGATCATGTTGTTTACACGATTCGTGCCATCGATTTTGATCAGCAATGTTATGAAGGTAAATTTAATGTGTATCGCCCGCAGTTTTTTAAAGAGAACTTTAAAATGGTCGATTTAGTGACTCAAAAATTTGAAAAACAATCTATCAATCAGTACAAACTCGAAGAGCGCTCTATCGTTGCCAAACGCTTGTTGAGTTTCAAAAACCGTATTGAACGTTTGATTCAGTGTATGATTTCAGATACCCTTTCAACTCCTGAACATGAAACCTTATTGAAAACAAAAATATTTGAATATACTGGAGATATTCGTTTTAAGAATAGTAAAAATATGGGTGAAATTTTAAGAAATTCACTCAGTTTTGTAAAACGAAATTACCAAACAGAAAACACAGGAATTTTCTTTTAATTCCAATTTTCGTCAAAATCCAATTCTTCGTAATCATCGGTGCTATAGCCATCATCAAACTCGTCAAAATGATCTTCGCCTCCTTCGGCTTCAAAAACCTTTTCGGGTGCTTCACCTGGAACTTGACCATGAACAAACAGTAAATTAGGATAATCAGTACCATCTGCTTCTTCAACAATTTCTCCCAACTCAACCATAAAAGTCCACATACTCATAAAGTCATAGATATAGATCAATTTTGTACGCCCTTCAGAAACAACTGAGCTAATGACGGTTTGGCTCATAAGTTGAATGTCGCTACCACCTTCACTGACATCAAATAAAGAGATTTCTTCCCCTTGATTCCATTCCTCATCACTCAAATAAAAGGAGGCCATTTCACTGCCGTCAAATCCAAAGGATTGTGTGATGGAGTTGTGTAAATCCTCGAGTGTATCGGTCTTTCTGATCTCAATATCTCTAAAAATATCTTCTTTGGTATCGTTGTCTAAGACAATTCTAAATCTAAAAATCATAGGTTAATAATATGACACAAATATAAGATGCATTTTTCTTATGCTTGCTGTTTTTCTCTTTTTTTATGAAGGCATTCAAGAAGTATGTAACACTGAATTCCAAACAGTATGGAAGCAATGACTAAATGTAAAGGTTGACTTAAAAATGGAAAATCAAAATAATACATCAAAATACCTGTTGCTGCTTCCAGTAGGACGCAATAAATGACCAGTTTTATTTTATGGAATCCTAACGAATTTGATCTGTTCAGATACCACAAATAGCCATTCAACACCAAGACCAAAATGGAGGTAGAGCGGTGAATGTAAAAGTTCAATTCTGGCGATGCTAACCAAAGTGATTTTTGAAACCCTAAAAGCTTTGTTTGTTCATCTATAAACTGTCTTACTTGTGTGCCTAAAATAATTTGTACCAACGAAAGTACAAGTGCTAAAAGAAGAATGTTATAAAAACGCTTTTGATATTTTTGAGGTTTATAAGTGGTTTTAGATGCGAAAATCAGATACAAAATAAAAGCCACGATTAGCAGTGCCATCACCATATGAATGGTAATTTTATAGGGTGCTAGGTTCGAGTCAACCACCGTTTTTCCAAGCCATGCTTGAAAGCCCATGCCAAATAAAGTCAGTACAGAAATAAGAGGAATCCACTTGTTTTTTTTCCAAAACCAAAACGCTAAGACTGTAAAAATTAAAATAGGGATTCCAGATAGAACTCCAGTCAAACGGTTGATGTATTCTACCCAAGTGTGAACGGGGTCGTATGTCGTGTAATCGTGCTTGCTGTAAACCTCCCAATCGGATGCATTAAATTTTTCCCCAGATATAAAATCAGTTTTAGCAACTAAAAAGGCTTCGTGATCCATTAGAATCATCATGCCTTCTTCATAAGTACGATTTGCTTCAAATAATAATTGGGAGCTCTCGGTAGGAGGGATAAAATATCCAAAACATTTGGGCCAATCTGGGCAGCCCATTCCGGATCCTGTCATTCGTACAACAGCACCTGCTACGATGACTAAATAAATGAGTACTAAAGCAATTTTTGAGACGGTTCTAAATTTATTTTTCATCAGCGCGTGTTAATCCTAAATCGGTTCCTTTTTTTAACATCAATTCAAACGCTTTTTCAGGTTCATTTGGGATGATCCCTTCTAAAATAGCTTCTTTGATAAATTCTTTAATAATCCCTATTTCTTTGGAAGGTTTTAAATCAAAGGTCTCCATGATTTTTTCTCCGGAAATGGGCGGTTGAAAATCACGCACTTGGTCGCGTTCTTCAACTTCGATAATTTTCTCTCTAACAAGTTTGAAATTGTTATGATATTTTTTGAACTTATAAGGGTTTTTAGTAGTAATATCTGCCTCACAAAGCGTCATCAAATCTTCGACAAATTCTCCGGCATCAAAAACAAGGCGTCGCACCGCAGAGTCGGTGATGTTTTCTTGTGCCAATACAATAGGTCGCGAACTCATAAACACGAGTTTTTGAACATATTTCATTTTGTCATTCAAAGGCATTTTCAAACGTTTGAATAAATGATACACCATTTTCGAGCCCTTAAGTTCGTGCCCATGAAAGGTCCAACCTACTTTTTTGCTAAAACGTTTTGTGGGTGCTTTTCCAATATCGTGGAGGAGTGCTGCCCAACGGAGCCACATATTGTCCGTATGATTACAAATATTATCAACGACTTCTAAAGTATGGTAAAAATTATCTTTATGCTTTTGACCTTCTTGAATATCAACGCCTTTCAAATCTGTCAACTCAGGTATGATACGCTGAAGTAAACCAGATTCTTCAAGTAATATAAACCCAATAGAAGGTTTTTTGCTTTCTAATATTTTTTGAATTTCAACGTTGATGCGTTCCTTCGTGATGATTTCAATCCGATGGGATTGCTCTTTAATTGCATTAAATGAAGCCGCTTCAATCTCGAAATCCAGTTGCGTTGCAAACCGAATGGCTCTCAACATCCGTAAAGGATCGTCACTGTACGTGATTGCGGGATCTAAAGGAGTTTTGATGCATTTGTCAGTCAAATCTTGAAGGCCATCAAAAGGATCCAGAAGCTGTCCGTAAGTTGCTGAATTCAAACTAATCGCCATCGCGTTGATGGTGAAATCTCTTCTGTTTTGATCTTCTTCTAAAGTGCCATCTTCCACAATGGGATTTCTGCTGTCTTCGTTGTAAGATTCTTTACGTGCACCTACAAACTCAAGTTCAACACCTTCATGGCGAATCATGGCAGTGCCATAGGTTTTAAAAACTTGAACTTTAGGACTGTTCGGAAGGTTTTTGGCAACGCGTTTTGCGAGTTCAATTCCGCTTCCAATCGCAACAATATCTATATCTTTTTCGCGACCGCGTTCTAAAACAAAATCACGGACAAAGCCCCCAACGACATAACAATCGACCCCAAGCTCATCTGCAGATTTTGAGACAACTTGAAATATTGGTGATGTTAATGCGTGTTTGTAGTTCATGTTTTGTAAGCTTTCCAAAGCGTCTAAAAATTATTTTCTAATAACTTTTACTTCTCCATTATTACTCAATCTAATGATTGAAGAAGGTTTAGCCGTTTTGTTTGTGCGCTCCAAATTTACGACATAGTCTACACCTTTTAAAATATAGTCTTCAATTTCTTGAAAGGATTTTGGAGTGGGTTTTCCAGAGATATTTGCGGAAGTTGAAACGATTGGTTTTTTAAATCGTTTTAGCAAATTTGCACAAAACCCTTCTTTCACCATGCGGATGGCCAAAGTATTGTCTGGTGCAATAAGATTTTCAGTCACTCTTAAAGGTTTATCGTAAATGATGGTGGTAGGAGCGGAGGCATATTCTAAAACACTGTATGCCGCTTCTGGAATTTCTTCAATATAATAATTTAACATATTAAAATCACTCACCAAACAAATCATGGTTTTCTGATCCTCTCGATTTTTGAGTTTAAATAGTTTTTCGACCGCTGCAAAATTAGTGGCATCGCAACCCAACCCCCAGACGGTATCCGTAGGGTAGAGAATAAGTCCGCCTTGCTTTAAAGTCTTAATAGTGTTGTTTAGTTCGGTATTCATTTCTTTAAAAAATATATATTGCGAAGATATCCAATAAGATATTAATATATTTGTTATGATCCATTTAAATGGATCAATACTATAAATTAGATTCAAAAATTTTTTAAAAAAGCATGAATTTTTTCAAACGAAAATATTATCAACTCCTCACAAAATATTTTAAAAACTTTGGCACGGATATTCAATTTGTGAAAACATATTATAAGTCAAAGAATAACAGATCCTTAAATATTGAAAATCCAACGGAATTCACTGAAAAACTACAATGGTTGAAATTTTTCAAATATACAGAGGCTTATAAAGATTATGTTGACAAATATGAAATCAGATCTTATGTGGAAGATAAAATAGGCGCGTCCTATCTAAATGATTTTATCGCCATTTATAACCATGTCGATGAAATAAATTTAGACGATTTACCAAATCAATTTGCATTAAAAGGTACACATGGATCAGGTTATAACGTTATTGTAAAGGATAAAAGCAGTTTGGATTGGAAGGATGCCAAGTCAAAATTGAATACCTTCATGTCTCTAAATTATTACGATCGATATAGAGAGCGCATTTATAAGGATGTACAGCCAAGAATTTTAGCCGAAACGTACTTAGACCAATTAGATAACGATCATATTTTGGATTATAAATTTTACTGTATCCATGGAAAACCTGCTTGTATTTGGGTGAAAACTTTTGACAACGGGAAACATAGAAACTGTTATTATGATTTAAATTGGAATCGAATGTCTCCAGATGATAATAAAGTAGATTACTTGTCTAAGGAAGTTCCAAAACCAGATAATTTAGAGGAGTTACTGACGGTTTCTGAAAAGTTAGCGAATGATTTTATTTTTGTTCGTGTGGATTTGTACTCTATTGAAAATAAAATTTATTTTGGGGAATTAACATTTTTCCCTTGGGCAGCAAATAGGAGACTCACCGTTGAAAGATTAAATAAAGAGTTAGGGGATTTAATACACTTGCCAGTTTAATTTTTACAGCTCCATTACTTGAGCTAATTCCTTATACATTTTTTCTGCAATGACCTTTTTTGTGAAATTGTCCACTAAGTATTGATAGCCGTTCTCTGTGAATTCTTTTTGTAATTTAGGGTTAGACATCAAATACTCCACCCTGTCTGCAAAATCTATAGGGTTGCCAACTTCAGCTAAAAGCCCCGTTTCATTGTGTACGATTACTTCTGGAATTCCCCCTGCATTCGCTGCCACTATGGGAACGCGACATGCATAGGCCTCTAACAATACACCTCCTGTAGGCTCATTGTTTGAGGTGAACATAAACAAATCAAATTCTGGCAGTACTTCTGGAATGTCTTTTCTGAACCCTGCAAAAACGATTTGGGTATCTAAGTTTTTATCGCTTACATAATTTCGGATGTCTTTTTCAAGACTTCCTTTTCCGACTAAAACATAAGTCGCTTTAAAGCTGTTTCTTTTCACTAACTCTTCAACGGCATCGATCCAAGTATAATGATCCTTGAACCCTGTGAATTCAGCAATATTACCTATAATTTTATGGTCTTTCGGAATGTTAAATTCCTTGTGCAAAAGTCCATTTTTTTCAGTTTTAGTAAATTTATTGACGTCCGTTACACTTCCAACGACACACATTTTTGAGTGGTCTTTCACGGCAAATTTTAAAACATCTACGACTGGGTTTGAGACGCAAATTATTTTTTTTATGCCCTTATAATTGTACTTCCATTTCCTGAAAAAATTTGTATCAACCCGTTTTATCAGGGTACGGCACAGCACAAGGTGTGCGGAATGTTTAAATACTAAATGTGAAATGACAGCGAGTGTATGCGCCTTGCTACTGTGTATGAACACGATGTCAATTTTATGTTCTTTAATGAATTCAGAAATTTGTTTTGCAATTTTGAAATCGTATTCTGAAGAAACATTAAGTCCAGTGACTTGCATTTTTTTTTCCACCGCTATATCATATACAGGGGTGTCTTTAGCACAGAGAATAAATTGATTATGAATGTCAGGATTATCCTCGAAAGCTTCGTATAAATATATTATTTTTTGCTCATGACCTCTCCAAACTTCTGAGACTGTAATTTGTAAAAGGTTCATATGTTTAGTGCAGTTTTAAACGTTAATTAAATTTTTTATTCAATTTATGCTTTTGAATTTTTCCAATGTTGCCTCAATTTACTGTATTTTAAATAGGTAACGATAAATGCTTGTTTGCAGATGCGCCATCCATATTTTCCATCCAAAATCCCAAGTCTTAAAATATAAGATTTAAAAAACGCCCATGAAGGTCTGAAGTAAACTTTAAAAAGAGAAGCTGAAATTTTTAAATCAAAATAAGATTTTGCGCCAATGGTCGAAAACTGTTCAACTTTTTGTTTATGTTCGTCGTAATCTCTATAAATCCAATGTAAAATATCGCCTTTTAATTTGCCACTTTTGATATTGCTTTTTAATTTAAAAGTATCATGCGGATTGATGCCCTTCCATTCTCCACTGTCTTTTTTGAAAAGTCTTAATTTTTTATCTGGATACCAATCTGAAAAGCGAATCCATTTCCCACAATAATTATTTCTTCTATTGCAATAATAGCCTGCGTATTTCCAATCTTTTTTAACTTCTAAGATGGAGGATTTCAACTTATCAGAAAGCGCTTCATCACCATCTAAAGACAGTACATGATTGTAGCTTGCTTGTTCTAACGCAAAGTTTTTTTGTTCAAAATATCCCAAAAACTTTTGTTGTATAAGAGTCACATTAAACTCCTTACAAATTTCTTGTGTTTTATCAGTAGAGTAGGAGTCTACGACAATAATTTCATCCACAACGTCAACCAAGGAGGACAGGCATTTTCTTAAATGCTCCTCTTCATTGTACGTTATGATGACTCCTGATAGTTTTATCATGCTTATTCTATATTTCGGTACATAAGCCAAAGAAATAAATAGGTTTTAAATTCTTCAAAAGCTTTTAAATAGGCGAATACAAACCCTTCTTTACCATCTAAAAAACCGAGTTTAAAAATGAATATTTTTTTTAGTTCCCATAAAGGATTCCATGAAAAATGAAAAAAATGAGGACGTATTTTATTAATATATAAATCTCGAGCTTTAAGTTTTGCTTTTTTTGTCAGTCGTTCATTATAACGATCAAAATCTAAATAAAGTTCTTCAACAGGGCCTTTTAATTTTTTAGCTGCAATTTTAGTACCAAGTGAGTTTTTATGAAACAAAAGAGAAGTGTAGCGAGTTCTATACCCAGAAAAATTCAACAATTTACCCATAAAATTGAAACGGGTTTCGGACTTATAATTCCCTGATGAATCAGGGTTCATAGCAATCTCAGTGATTTCTTCTGACAATTGATTTGAAATACAATGATTTGCTTCTAACCCTACAATCCAATTATGGCTTGCTTTTGAGCTTCCTTTATCAAGCAAAAAATCAAAATCAATGTATTCAGATTCAATAAATTGAACTGGGTGTGTGTGCTGAATTTCGGACAGTACCGTTGGATCTATTTTTCCGACAATAATGATTTCATCTACAAAGGCGATGCTTGCAATGCACTCCTTAATATAGCTGTGATCAAAAAACGAAATAACGATGGCACTAATCATGAAATATAAAACTAATTAAAAATAATTATGTAGTCGGCTGCAAAAGTAATAATTTTACAGCTAATATAAGCTACTGAGCCATGCCGCGTTTACCAATTTTAATGTATCATAATATTTGCGACCAGCCTTCCAAAAGCAAAGGACTGACTTTGTCTTATGAAAAATTGGAAACACAGTTTCAGTATTTAGTTGCTCAGGGCTATACAAGTTTGCATTTTAGTGACATTCAAAAGTTTAAACAAACAGATGAATATCCTAAAAACCCCATTATTATTACTTTTGATGATGTGTATGTGAGTCAATATAAATTCGCGTATCCTCTTCTTAAAAAATACAATTTAAAAGCATGTTTTTATGCACCTTTTTCTTTTGTTGGAAGTACTGATTCATGGAACGGTGGTACTGAAGAAATCATGACGGTTTCACAACTAAAGGATTTAGATCCAGCTATCATAGAACTTGGGTTGCATTCTTTTGAGCACCGTCCCTACAGTTCATTGTCAATGGAATTAATACAAGAAGATTTTAAAAAATGTCATGATTTTGTTTCCAAACATGCATTGAATGTGTGTAATGTTTTGGCGTATCCCTATGGTAATTTCCCACGAGAAGAACCTCAGAAAACTATTTTTTTTGATGTCTTAAAAAAGCAAAACATTGCTTATGGTTTAAGAATTGGAAATAGACTGAACAAACTCCCTTTCAAAAATAATTATGAATTAAACCGATTGGATATTAAAGGAGAAGACAGTTTGTTTAAATTCAGACTCAAATTAAAATTTGGAAAACTCTCTTTATTTTAGGCCTTTTTTGAGGAGCATCAATTTGGCGTATCTCGAAAACACGCCGTAGGAATTAATCGCTGCAACGGCCAGTCCAGGAATTCCATCTAAAAACCCACGTCTTACAATATATTCATGGAAAAATCTGTAGGCCGGTTTAAAAGCTAAATGAAAATAATTCATCCCTTTTCCTTTGGACAAAATTCGTTCGGCTTGAAACCAAGCATAGGAATCTTTTTTACCAATATAATGCAATAAGCCTTTGTAAGTATAGTGTAATACTTTGTTTTTCAGCGTTCCAATAGAGCCCTCAACAATAAGTTTTTCGTGCACACTTCCTTCAAAATGACATTTGTCTCTCACCACTAAGCGTGTGACATTGTTGTCATGATGGTATAAAAAACGATTCATATAGAAGTGAGGGAAATTAAGTTTATAGCCTGTGTGTTTATTGGATTTCAGAGCTTCTAAAATTTCCTTTTGAAGCGCATGTGTAATGCGTTCATCTCCATCTAAAAACAGAACCCAATCACTAGTAGCAAATTGTAGTGCGTGATTTTTTTGATTCGAAAAGTTATCAAACTTTCTAGATATAACTTGACATCCGTGATCGGTTGCAATTTTAACAGTAGCGTCAGAACTCATAGAGTCCACGACAATAATTTCATCTGCAAATTTAACAGAATATAAGGCGCCCTCCAGATATTGGGCTTCGTTATACGTTGGGATTATGACGGTTAAAGTTTGCATTTGCGTTTAAAGTGTAAACTTACAAAAAAACTTTATATTTGCACCCTATGAATCAAATAGACACTTCTATTGTTATAAGCACATATAACTCCACTGAATGGTTAGCAAAAGTACTCTATGGGTATAATAATCAGACGTACAGATTATTTGAAATTGTAATTGCCGACGACGGATCTAATCAAGAAACGTTTGATCTTATTGAAAAAATTCAAAAAGAAGTTTTTTATCCGATTGTACATGTGTGGCATGAGGATAATGGGTTTCAAAAATCTCAAATATTAAACAAAGCGATTGAAAAATGCAATACTCCCTACATCATTATGTCAGATGGGGATTGCATTCCAAGAGTCGATTTTGTGGAAGTTCATGTCAAACATAGAAAACAAGGTTTGTTTTTATCAGGAGGTTATTTTATGCTGCCTATGAATATTTCAAAGCTAATTTCCGATGAAGATATTTATGAAGGTCGTTGTTTTGATCTGAAATGGTTAAAATCAAACGGTTTAAAAATGTCTTTTAAAAACAATAAACTCACCGCAAGAGGTTTTAAATCTTGGCTTTTGAATTTGTTGACGCCAACCACTGCAAGTTGGAATGGACACAATGCTTCAGGCTGGAAAAAAGATATTATGTCGATTAATGGTTTTGATGAGCGCATGCAATATGGTGGGCAAGACCGCGAACTCGGAGAGCGTTTGTTTAACTATGGCATAAAGAGTAAGCAAATTAGATACAGTGCTATTTGTGTGCATCTCGACCATCCACGGAGTTATAAAACTCAAGAATCGATTAATAAGAATCTAGAAATCAGAAAAAACATCAAATCTGCAAACAGATCTTGGACTGATTATGGTATTTTTAAAATGTTTTAAAATAAAGCGTTTATAGCTTTCTGTACACTCCTAATTTCCAATAGGCAGTTCCTTTCTCCGAAGCTACTTTAGAAAAATCTAATTGTTCTAGTTCAGGGATGTCAAAATACTTCC
>Ga0209405_1000596_pt1 | contig 29254 bp, 26 predicted proteins | sample COGITO_mtgs_1105_6_FD_184803 | JGI IMG/M metagenome (GOLD analysis project Ga0209405, IMG submission 184803) | Pelagic marine microbial communities from North Sea - COGITO_mtgs_110516 (SPAdes) (version 2) | ecosystem: Environmental > Aquatic > Marine > Epipelagic ...
TACTAGAGGTTTCAAAAATTTGATTCATATATCCAACTTCTAGTTTAATTCCATCAGAAACTTTATATCCTAAACCTCCATAAACTCTGTTTCTATCGAATACATTGGAGGCTCCGTTTAAAAAAATCTCGTTGTAAGTAGATAGATAATACTTTGAGTCTTTAAAAGGAACATTCAATCCTAAAAAATAACGAAAACGAGTCTTAAAATCACTTGCTACAAAACGTTGTTCAAAACGATACCGATGTTGTAAACTTAGTTTTCCAATACTGTGCTTTGTAATAAATTGCTGAAAAACTCGATGTTCTTCTACAGTAGATTTTTCGTCTTCATTTCCAGTATAATTCTCAGAATTTATGTATCCGTACCCTAGTAGTAAATTACTTTTTTCACCAATGGCATACCCCAATCCAGTTCTTAGTAATAACTGTTCTAGATTTCCAATGGCATTATAATTTCTATATTGAACTTCGTGATGGAGATTCCATTTAGAGTTTAATTGTTTACTTCCAATATAAACCAGCCAATTACCTGGCCCGTTTTCTTGACTTATTCCTGAAAAAGGAACAGCTAAGAATGCAAGGATAATGATGAGTTTTTTCATATGAATTTTATTCATAAAATGTTACTGAGCCATCTTTAATGTCATACATAGCTCCAATAATTTTAATATCACCTTGGTCTTCCATTTCTTTTAAGACAGGGCTTTTCTCTCTAATATTTTCTATTGTCATGTAGACATTTTTCTCTGCTACATGGTTTACAAAGTCAATATTTCCTGAGTTTCTCTTGCTCGTGTCAGTAGGTTCTGCTACCGCTGCTACAGCAGGCTTTAACTTGCTAAGCAACGTGGTAAGATTCCCTAGTTTGGCATCGTCACAGGCTCCTTTTACAGCACCACAAGCTGTGTGCCCTAAAACAACAATTACTTTAGTTCCTGCAAGTTTACAGGTAAACTCCATACTTCCTAGAATATCTTCATTTACAAAGTTCCCAGCAATTCTAATGCTAAATACATCACCAATTCCTTGGTCAAATACTAATTCTGCAGAAACTCTAGAATCTACACAATGTAATATTGTAGCAAATGGGTATTGGCCTGTACTTGTATCTGATACTTGAGCTAATAAATTTCTTTCTACTTCTTTATTTGATTGAAATCGTTGATTTCCTTCTCTTAATAAGCTAATGGCATTATCTGGTGTAATGGCTGCCTGCGTTTCTTTTGTAAGGGCTTTCATTTTACTATGTTTAATGGTTAATACTATAACAGGGGTAAAACGGATATTTGTTTTTTGATAAAACTAAATATACCGTAGAGTGAAGTTATAAAAAGGCAAAACCTTCTTTATACTGAAAATAGTTCGGGTGGTGGGCTGTTCAGTTTCGTGAACTTAAAGCTGTAGCTTTTAGAACAAAAACGAATTCTTTTGTTGTTTTCAAGACCTAAAAAAAGGCCTTCTTTGTCACTTGAGTAGTATATTTTTACTTCTAAATCTTTAATAGATTCGTTTCCTTTGTTTTCTTCTTCTTCACCAAAGTCAACTATTTCAGTTATTTCTATAGTGCTCTCAGAAAAATTGACAAAAGTTGGCGCTACAATTGAAGCCAAAATTATCAGAGAAAATAAGAAAGTTATAATAGTTTTACTCATGGATTTTATAAAAAAACAAAGATACAAAGTTGGGTATGGTTTTTTTTAGTTTTTTTTAAAAAATACGAAGGATTTTTATTTCATCAGCAATAATCCAACCAACCTTTCCGTCAGCAATTCTAATTTTTTTCCAATTATCTACCGTGTCTAAAACACGAACTTTAGTTCCTTCATGAAGCGTAAAAACCTTTTCACTATTAAAGGTGGGTGCATTTTTAATATCAGTCTCTTCGCTAAAAATGATGGCTTCTACAGTTGTATTTAAATAAGAATACTCTTTTATTGTAAAAAATGAAGTGATTAATAATACCAGAAAACTAACGATACTAGTCACAAAAAACAATCGTTTTTTTGAAGGAGTATATGAGAAATAAAATAGGAGAAAAAGTATTGCTCCTAGAAAAGAAAAAATAACAGCAACTGAAGCCCACTCGTTGTAGGATAGTTTCTTAACTAATAAGGAATCTAACTTTTGAAAAATTGTTTTTGGAAGCTCTTCAATAGCATCTATGGTAAGTCTTTTTGCAAACACCAAATTACTTTGAGCATCTTCATTTAAAGGATTTATAAGTAGGGCCTTTTCATAATTATAAATTGCTGGTGCAACTTTATTTAGTTTGTAATAACAATTCCCTAAATTATAATATAATTCTGAAGAAATAAACCCAAGTGCTTCTATTTCTTGATAGCTAGTAATTGCTTCAGAATATTCGGCCAGTTTGTAGTGCTCATTTCCTTTCTCAAATAACTCGTCTGTAGTTTGAGAAAACAAATATTGGGATATGAACAGCAGTAAAATTAGAATTTTTTTCATCTTACAATTGTTTATCTATTTGAGTAATTACCAATTTAGATTTTTCGTAATCATCTTTCATTTCTACCACAGAAACAGGAGAATACCTGGCCATATCGCAACTATTAAAAACTTCTATAAATGAATCAATAGAACTTTTATCTACCGACTTGTTTTTTAGCAATTCTGTGATTTTTTCTTTACTAATATCTGAGGTTTCAATTCTTAATTTTGCCTTCAAATAATTGTGAAGTGCTTTTTCCAATGCTACATAAAAAGCCTCTTTGGTTCCTAATTGTTTTTTGGCCTCAGATAGATATTTTTTAGCCAAACGATCTGCCTTTCGTAATTTATTGCCTAAAACGTCATTACTTCTTGCTTCGTTTCTTTTGGCAATTACAATTCCGACAGGAATAAATAATAATGGAAGTATTAAAATTAAATAGTATAATTTAGAGGTGTAGAAATCCGATTCATTCGCCAAAGATAAAGTGCTGCTTGTTTGAATATATCTAAAATTAGCACCGGTAACAACAATGTCTTTCTTAAAGTTTGAAGGTACATCAGAATCTGTCACTAATTCTTTACCTTCTAAAACATCTACAAATATATCTTGAGAGGTTAGTCTAACATATTTTTTTTCTTTGAGGTCAAAATATGAAAACTCAGTACTTGGGATTTTATATTTACCTCTAAATTGAGGAACAACGGTGTAATTTTTAGTTACTGAGCCTCTAATTCCTCTAGAGCTGATATTAATTTTTTCTTTCTGCTCAGGGGTAAAAACTTCTAATTCTGAAGGTGTTTTTATTTCTGGTAATTCAAATAATTTTAAATTACCGTTTCCAGTAACTTTTACAGAAACAGTAGCTGTTTCATTTGATTTTAAAATATTTTTACTCGAGCTTACTATAAAATTAAAATCGCCAACAGCACCATTAAAACTTTCTGGTTTGCCCTCTATTGGGAGTTCTTTAGATTGAATAAATTTCTTCGTTGAAGCAAAACTTTTAGTAATGTTTCTTACAATAGCATTTCCAAAGAAATCCCCTCTTCCTGTTGGTACACCAATTACAATATCCATTTTAATTGGGTCAATCGTTAGTTTACCTGATTTTGTTGGAATTAATAGTGCTTTTTGTAAAACAACATATCTATAGGGCTCTCCGTTATAAGTTCCGTTTTTGGTTGTTAACCCTCTTATTTTAATGTCTTGGTTCCAAAAACCATTATATTGAGGTGATTCTGTATAGGAAAAGTCTCTTACACTTATGTTTTGACTGACATATAGCCTGTATTCTACATAAATACCTTCACCAACATAGGGGCTAGATTTAGAAATCTCTGCCACTAGATGAACGTTTTGTTGTGCAATATAACTAGGATCGTTTGGATCTTTAGGGATGTCTACCGGATCTAAAACAATTACTTTAACAGGCTTAGATTTTAGTATTTTGTTGTTAAGCTTTATGCTAGCAGCTGGGATTAAAAATTCTCCTTTTTTGAGAGGCTTAACAATATAACTATAAGACTGAGAAAAACTCGCATTCCCATTAATCCAAGATTGACTTATAGATTGACTTGGACCACTAACTATTTGAAAATTTTTAAAATTAGGAGCCTGAAAATTATCAGCCCCTTGTTTATTAATGGTAAACTGTATTTTCACTCTTTGGTTGAGCCCTAATTTATTTTTGCTAACACTTGCAGTAAGTTCGGGTGTTTGTGCATAGGTAGACACGCTCATAAGAGCACATAAAATAATAATATAATGTATCTTTTGCTTCATTTTTATTATCTAACTACTTGTAAATATATAATTTACCAATCTTTTTCTTGTTTAATTTTGGCACCTTTAGCTTTCTTTGCATTTAACTTTTTCTGAGTTTTTTTCTCTTCATTTTTTAAACTTTCTAATAACTGTTTAATTTGTTGTGGAGACATTTTTCCTGGCTGGGGCTTCTTTTCTTTTTTCTCATCTTTCTTAGGATCTTGTTTCTTTTTCTCATCTCCTTTCTCATCGTTTTTCTTAGGATCTTTTTTGTCTTTGTCGTCTCCGTCTTTTTTATCCTTATCCTTATCCTTATCCTTATCCTTATCCTTATCTTTATTCTTATCCTTATCTTTATTCTTGTCCTTGTCTTTATTCTTGTTCTTATCTTTTTCAAGAAGTTTTTGTGCAGCTGCTAAATTGTAGCGAGTCTCATCATCAGTGGGATTACTTCGGAGAGAATTTTTATACGCATCTACTGCTCCTTGGTAATTTTTTTCTTGCATCATTGCATTCCCTATGTTGTGGTATCCCTCAGCTTTCTTGAAGCTATCTTTCTCACTTTCTACTGCTAGACTATATTGGGGGATAGCTTCCTTAAAATTCTTTTCTTGATATAAAGAGTTCCCTAAGTTATAAGTTGCTTTTTTGTACGCACTATTTTTTTGTAATGCTTTTTTGTAGGCAACAGATGCATCTGTAAAGTTGTTTTGACCGTAGAGTTTGTTTCCTTCTCTCACTAATTTTCTAGCTTCTCTTTGCAAAGCAATAGAATCTTTTTGAGCAAAAGAAACGGTTGATGTTAATAACATCACTAAAGGTGTGATTATATATTTTAAAGTCTTCATTTTAGTAGAATTTAAGTATCTTCTTCATTAAACAAATCAACTTTTTTGAGCCATTTTGTTTTCTTGTTTAGCAAGAAAATATCCAACAACAAAAATAGCGTACCAATTCCTAAAAACCATTGAAATTGATCTTTGTAATCTGAAAATTGTTTGGTTTCAAATTCGGTTTTTTCAGCATTTCCGATAATTTCTTCTATCGCTCTTACAGGTTTTTCTGTTAAATTTCCATCAATATAACTTCCATTTGCAGCGTCTGCAACACCTTTTAAAAGGTTGGAGTTACGTTTTGTTAAAACGGTTTCTCCTTTGTATTTCTTATAACCAATTAAAGAGCCATTAACTTTTAAAGGAATAGGAGCACCTTTTTCTGTTCCTACACCAATGGTATATACTTTAATTCCGTCATTAGAAATATTTTGAGCTAACTGCTTTGTCTCTTCCTGATGATCTTCTCCATCTGAAATAATAATTAAGAAACGATTGGTCTGTTCGTCATTATTATAATACGTTTTTGCCAAATTTAAGGCTTCATTAATAGCGGTTCCTTGACTGGAAACTAAATCAGGGCTTGCGTTTTGTAGAAACATCTTTGCTGCTCCGTGGTCTGTTGTAATAGGCAGTAAAGGATATGCATTCCCTGCATAAATTATAATTCCTACTCGGTCACTACCTAATTTATCTATAATTTTGGAAATAATTTGTTTTGATTTCTCTAATCTGTTAGGTGCAATATCTTCAGCCAACATGCTTCTAGAGACATCTAAAGCAAAAACGACATCTACTCCTTCTCTTTTTAATGTTTTTAGCTTGGTTCCTATTTTAGGATTTACCAATGCTAAAATTAGAAATGAAATTCCGAAGATAAAAAACAAGAGTTTTAATACTGATTTAAAAACAGAAATGTCAGGAGCTAATTTTTGTAACATGCCGGCAGACGCAAATTTTCTTTGAGTTCTTTTTTTCCACCAGAGCACCAAAAGAAAAACAACGACAATTAATGGCATTATTGCAAATAGGTAAAAATATATGGGCTCTTCTAGTCTGTATAGCATTATATAAAACTTCTAAACAATGTGTTTTTTAATAAATATTCTAATAATAACAATCCACCAGCAAGAAATATTAAAAACCTGTATTTTTCTTGATAGTTGTAGTATTTAAATTCCTCAATTTTTGTTTTTTCTAGGGTATCTATTTCATCATAAATATCCTGAAGTTTGGTATTGTCTGTAGCCCTAAAATATTGCCCTTTTGTTTCACTTGCAATAAACTGTAAAAGCTCTTCATCTATTTCTACTTTTTGCTTTCTAAATTGCAATTTACCTCTAGCATTTTTACTGTAAGGGAAATCTGCCATTCCGTTGGTTCCAATTCCTACGGTATATACTTTAATATTTAATTCTTTTGCAAGCTCGGTAGCAGTTTTAGGGTCTACAAAACCAGAATTATTAACCCCGTCTGTTAGAAGAATAATCACTTTACTTTTAGCTTTGCTTTCTTTCAATCTGTTAACAGCAGAACCTAATCCCATTCCTATGGCAGTACCTCCATCTAGCTGTCCCCATTTAATTTCTGAAATGGTTCTTTTTGTAATTCCTTTATCGCTTGTAATTGGTGTTTGGGTAAAACTTTCTCCAGCATAGACAACAATCCCTATTCTATCATTAGGTCGTCTGTTTACAAAATTTGTTGCCACTACTTTTAACGCCTCTAATCTATTTGGTTTTAAATCTCTAGCCAACATACTCGCAGAAACATCAATAGCCATTACTATGTCTATACCTCTATTGGCTTTTACTTTAGTACTAACAGCTACATTTCTTGGTCTAGCCATAGCAAGAATTAAGAAAGCTAAAGCCATGATTCTAAAAACAGTTAATAGCGGTTTTAGTTTTGGTAGGACAGTGCTTTTTGTGCCAAACCCTTTTAGACTAGAAACAGTTAATACAGCGGTTTCTTTTTTCCGCATAAAATATGACCAGACAGCAACTAACGGAACTAGAATTAGTAGCCATAAAAACTCAGGGTTATGAAATTCAAAATTACTCCAATTCATCTGCTCTAGTTTCTTCTATTAATGGTGTTGGCTTTAGATTATTTAAAACATCTTCGGCATCTCTTCTGTCTTCTTCAATTTCATGAGATAGTGGTGTTGATTTTGCAAATTTCACTAAATCAGCTTCCCGAAGCAACGCATTTAATTTTTTAATAGTCTCTCTGCTAGTATGTATGGTTTTTGCTTCGTTAAAGTCAGAAAGGATGTCAATTAGTTCATGGGTTGTAATTTCTAATGCAGGAACTTTTAATTCTTTTTCTATGTAAGCACGAACAATTTCTGTTAGCTCACTATAGTATTTTTTTATTTCATTATTTTGCCATAATAATTTATTGTCTAATTCTTGAAGTTTTTCTAGAGCCTCTTCAAAAGGAGGTAAAGCAGCAATAGTTTCTTCCCCGGTTACTAATGGTTTTTTTCGTTTGATTAAGTAATAAATAATTCCTGTTATTGCTAACAGAATTAAAATTACCCAAATTATGTAGGGCTTAAAGTCATCATAAACTAGTGGTTCACTTTGTATTGCTTTAATTGGGAATATTTTCTGCTTTGTAGTGTCTACAGCTATTGTCGCTACATTTATAAGGATAGAATCTGTAAGGTAGGATCTGTTTTTAATGAAAATTTGTTGAGACGGAATATAGTATGCACCGCTATCAAAACCTGTCATCAAATATTTTTTAATAAGTTTATTTTTGAAAGTGTCAATTTTTATGTTTTTTACAACTTCTAAATTTTTCAGTCTCTCTAGTTTTTCAGGAAAAATAACATTGGCAGTATCGTTAATTGAAATTTTAAATAGGAATTGTTCTCCAATTCTAATATTGGTAGTATCTATATTGACACTTACTTTTTGAGAAAAAGTAAGTGCACTAGTTAATAAAAGAAATAAAAGAATTCTTATTTTCATTTGCATTATCTTCCTTTATGTTTAAAATATCCTAATAGTTTTTTTACGTAATCTTCGTCTACTCTTGTATCTATAGTACCCGAGCCGCTTTTTTTGAAGGTGCTTTTGAAGTAATCAAAAAGGCCTAAAGCATGTGTTTTGTAGCTATTTCTTACCCTTTTAGATGCTGTATTGATTAGTTGAACTGAATTTGTTTCAGCATCTAACATAGGAACCATTCCAAGATTAGGAATTTCTTCATCGTGTTTGTCATATACACGAACTCCTGTTATGTCATGTTTGTTACCAACAATTTTTAACGTTCTTTCATAATCATCATCCATAAAATCAGACAGCATAAAAACAATTGCTTTCTTTTTCATAACATTGGAAAGGAATTTAAAAGCTTCAGCAATATTTGTTTTTTTACTTTTCGGTCTGAACTCTATTAATTCACGAATAATCCTTAGCACATGACTTTTTCCTTTTTTTGGAGGAATAAATAATTCTATTTGGTCTGAAAAAAGAATTAAGCCAACTTTATCATTGTTTTGAATTGCAGAAAAGGCCAATGTAGCAGAAATTTCCGTAACAGTGTCTTTTTTAAATTGATCTATGGTTCCGAAGTATTCAGATCCAGAAACATCTACCATGAGCATCATGGTAAGCTCTCTTTCTTCTTCAAAAACCTTTATGTAGGGCTCATTGTAGCGAGCAGTAACATTCCAGTCAATAGCCCTTACATCGTCTCCAAATTGATAGGATCTTACTTCAGAGAAGGTCATGCCTCTTCCCTTGAAGGTGGAGTGGTATTCACCACCAAAAATATGGTCAGACAATCGCCTTGTCTTGACTTCAATTTTCCGTACTTTTTTTAGTATTTCTTTAGTATCCATGATGTGAGTACTCTATTCTGGGTAAACTAAATAATTTTTTGTGAATCACCTCAAAAATTTATAGAAGGATCTGCTATGAACAAAATTGTATTATTTTTTATACAGTTATTCTTAAGGCACTTCTATTTCATTTATAATTGTGTTAATAATGTCTACAGACGAAACGTTTTCAGCTTCAGCCTCATAAGTGATTCCTATTCTATGTCGTAAAACATCATAGACAATGGCTCTTACATCTTCAGGAATTACATACCCTCTTCTTTTAATAAAGGCATAACACTTTGCCGCTTTTGCTAAATTGATACTTCCTCTAGGTGAAGCACCAAAACTAATTAGTGGTTTAAGCTGTGAAAGATTGTATCGCTCAGGAAATCTAGTTGCAAAAACAATATCTAATATATACTTTTCTATTTTTTCGTCCATGTAAACTTCATTAGCAGCTTCTCTTGCTCTTAAAATTTGCTCAATAGATACTACTGGGTTTACTGTTGCAAATCCACCGCTTAAATTCTGCCTCATGATCGTTTGTTCATCAGAAATATTTGGGTATTCAATAACAGTTTTGAGCATAAAACGATCTACTTGGGCTTCTGGTAGTGGATAGGTTCCTTCTTGTTCAACAGGGTTTTGAGTAGCCATTACTAAGAAAGGCTCATCAAGTTTAAAAGTAGTATCTCCAATGGTAATTTGACGCTCCTGCATTGCTTCTAATAAAGCTGACTGAACTTTCGCTGGTGCTCTATTTATTTCATCAGCTAATACAAAATTGGCGAAAATAGGACCTTTTTTGATTGAAAATTCATTTTCCTTCATATTGTAAATCATTGTACCCACCACATCTGCAGGCAAAAGGTCTGGGGTAAACTGAACTCTACTAAAAGATCCTTGTACAGCTTTTGCCAAAGTATTTATTGCTAATGTTTTTGCTAAACCAGGAACTCCTTCAAGTAAAATATGACCATTTCCTAACAAACCAATCAGTAGTCGTTCTATCATTTCCTTCTGACCGACGATAACTTTGTTCATTTCTGAAGTTAATAGATCTACAAAAGCACTCTCTCGCTCTATTTTTTCATTGATTGCTCTAACATCTACGTCCATTATTTGCTGTGTTTTTAAGAGTTAAAAAATTGAAAAACAAATCTACATCATTCGATTTTTTATCATTGTTAAAAATTGGTTAAAGAAATGCTTGGCTTTTTTTGTTTTTTATCAACAGATTTAAAAGTAGGTTTCAATGTATTAAAGGAAGCAAATCTTAATATTAAGTTAATATTTTTTTGTTTTTAACGAAAAAAAAGGCAACATTTGCGTTTATTATCAATCAATAACAATTATATGAAACAAAAAGACTTTTTAAATTTTTTCACGGTTGTGTTTTTATTTGTTGGGGCAATCACATTGAATGCTCAAACAATTAAAGGAAAAGTAACTGATACAAGCGGAGAGGCTCTATCATTTATGAATGTCGTAGAAAAAGGAACAACAAACGGTACTACCACAGATGAAAATGGTGAATTTTCGTTGGATGTTGAGAAATTACCGGCAACAATTTCAGTATCTTCTTTAGGATTCAAAACTGTTGAAAAGAGTATAATAGATGCTAGCTATGTAACAATTGTCTTACAAGAAGACAATCTTGCTTTAGACGAAGTAGTACTAGTTGGGTCTAGAAACAAAAACAGAACTGTAGCAAATACGCCAGTTCCTGTTGATGTAATTGATGTAACTGAGCTTTTAAGCGCAGGACCTCAAGTATCAGTAAATGATATTTTAAATTATGTAGCTCCTTCTTTTACTTCTACTTCACAAACCGTTTCTGACGGTACAGATCATATAGATCCTGCAGCATTAAGAGGTTTAGGACCTGATCAAGTGTTAATATTGGTAAATGGAAAAAGAAGACATAATTCATCTCTAGTAAATGTAAATAGTACAGTTGGTAGAGGTAGTGTCGGTACAGATATGAATGCTATTCCTGCTTTTTCTATCAAAAGAATTGAGATTTTAAAAGATGGTGCAGCAGCACAATATGGTAGTGATGCCATAGCTGGTGTTATAAACATTGTACTTAAAAGCAGTGAAGGTTTAGAATTTCAAGTAAATCAAGGAGGAAATTGGGGTGAAAACACCAACAACCAAACTGGTGGAATGGATGGAGAAAGTTTTCAGTTTGATGTGAATTACGGAATTCCTTTAGATGATAAAGGAGGGTTTATAAATTTCACAGGATCTGTATCAACTAGAGCCCCATCATATAGAGCTGGATCTGAAGGATTCACAGGACAAATTTTTGATGCAAGTAATTCTGTAGAATGGATTGGTTTAAATAGTGGTGCAGGATCGGATATTACGCAATATTCATTAGCACAAATTCAAACATATGCTCAAGGAGTTACGCATTTTGATTTTTCATTAAAAAATCAAATAAATGCAGCAACTTCGATTGACCAATTAAGAGGATTGTTAAACTTTAATACATCAGAAGATGAATTGGCAACAAGAGGTCTAACAAGACAAGACTTCAGCATGAGAGTTGGACAATCTAGATTAAGAAATGGAAAGTTTATGGCTAACATGGAGTTTTCAATTAATGATAACTTTAGTTTTTATGCTTTTGGAGGAATTAGTCATAGAAAAGGAAATGCAGCTGGTTTTTACAGAAGACCTGCTCAGTCTAGAGCTTTTACAGGATTATATCCTGCAGGTTTCTTACCTGAAATAAATTCAATCGTAAATGATGAGTCTATTTCTGTTGGTATTAAAGGGACTCAAGGAGATTGGGATATAGACTTTAGTAATACTTACGGTAAAAACTCATTCGATTTTAATATTGGAAACTCAAGCAATGCTAGTTTGCAAGAAGCATCTCCATTAGAGGTGTATGCAGGTGGTTTTTCATTTACTCAGAACACAACCAATTTAGATTTAACAAAATTCTATGGTGATGTTATGTCAGGATTAAATGTTGCTGTTGGATCAGAATACAGAATGGAAGCTTATGATATTACTGCTGGACAAGAAGAGTCTTGGGCAACATATGATATTAACGGTGATATCTGGAACGGAGATGCTGCTACTAGAGTAGTAGATTTCTTCGGAAACGGAAGACCTGGAGGAATTCAAGTTTTTCCTGGTTTCAGACCAGCAAACGAAAGAAATGCAACTAGAAATAGTTATGCTTTTTATGGTGATTTAGAATTAGATGTTACTAAAAGCCTTTTCCTTTCTGGAGCTGTTAGATATGAAAACTACAGCGATTTTGGTTCTACTTTCAATTGGAAGTTAGCAGGAATCGTAAAAGTTAATGATAATGTAAATATTAGAGCTGCTGCAAGTACAGGCTTTAGAGCACCTTCTTTAGCTCAGTTAAACTTTAATACAATAAGCACAAACTTTATTTCAGGAGTTCCTTACGAAGTAGGTACTTTCTCAAATGATAGTCAAATTGCAGGAGCCTTAGGTATTCCACAATTAAAACAAGAAGAGTCTTTTAGTGCAAGTTTTGGTTTTACAGCTAAAATACCTGACGCTAATCTTAGTTTAACTGTAGATGGTTTCTTTACAGGAATAGATGACAGAGTTGTTTTAACAGGTAACTTTGATATTCCTGCAGGAATTGTTACAAGTGCAGAATCTGCTCGTTTCTTTGCAAATGCAATAGATACAGAAACTAAAGGTTTTGACATTGTAGTTTCTCATGACGCAACTGTATCTGATGTTCGTATAACAACTGATTTAGCAGTAACCTTTGCATATACTCAACGTGTAGATGAAATAAATGCATCACCTGAATTAGCATCGCAAATAGGAACTTATTTTGGAGAAAGAGAATCATATTTCTTAGAAACAGCTACTCCTAGATTTAAAGCAAATCTTGGTCATGTAATACATGGTGATAAATGGAAGTTATTTGTAAGAAACTCATTTTTTGGAGCTGTTACTAATCCAGACGTAACACAGGAACCATCTTTAAGTGGTTCGGGTGCAGATTATCATCCAATATTTGGAGATAAATTATTAACGGATATGTCTTTCGGATATGATTTTACAGAAAACATGACTATAACTATTGGTTCTAGTAATATTTTTAATGTATTTCCAACCGCCAGTCCAGCGAACTTAACAAGTGGTAATAACTTTATTTACCCACGTGTTACTTCTCAGTTTGGAATTAATGGAAGAACAGTATTTGCTAGATTAAAATTTAAATTATAATATATAAAACTATAGAATATGAAAAATATTAAATATTTAGCACTATTATTCTCCTTAACACTTTTAATTTCGTGTGGACAGGATGATGTAGATAGTGTAACAAATCCAGGAGAATGGACTCCTACAAGTGAAATAAACGTTGGGTTTACGGACACTAATGGTGGTCGAATAGTATTAGAAAATGATCCTACAGCAGTTCCATTAACTTTTTCTGTTGGAACAAATATAAACCCACTAGGCTTACCTATTACAGTATCATTAGGGATATCCTCATCTGATGGTTCCCCAGAAGGTGTAAGCTTTCCGTCAACTGTTATCATACCAGCTGACGAAACCTCTGTTGAAGTTTCAGTAACTTTTTCAGATGATGGTGTTGCAGAAGGTTTTGCTGAAGAAATATATACACTAGAAATTTTAGATGTAGCTTTTGGTACTTCTGATGTTTATTATCTAACACCAGGTGAATTAACAAGAAAAATAAGTGTAGTTGATTCTGAGCCAGATTTCACAGCACCTCCAGGGCCAGTACAAATTACAGTTACATGGGCAAACCCTGTAAAAGATTTAGATATCTTTTTAATCACAGGAGATCAAGATTTAGGTGGTACTCAACTTGACGATAGTCAAGGAGTAACAACTACTGAACAAATGACTTTGCCAGCAGACGAAGAAGGTGTCTTTAGCGTTTATATGTATGAATGGAATTTTGATTACCCTGCTGAATATGATATTAGTTTTACTTTTCCAGGAGGTCGAGTAGAAACTTTTTTAGGTGCTAAAATAGAATCTGATTCTTTTCAGTTTACTATGATAAAAGCAAGTTTAGGATCACAATTTGGATATAGAATAACTCAATTATAAAAAAATGAAACACATATATAAATTAAGTATTGTATTGTTATCTGTTTTTACATTCATTGGATGTAATGTAGATGATGATGAACAAGTAATGGTTTTACCACAAAAATCAATTACAGCATCACTAGCAAATCAAAATGATATAATTGCTATATCAGATGACGCTACAAGTTATGATTTGGTAATTAATTTTTCTGAAGGTTTACCTAGTTATTCAACTGTAGAATATTCTTTAGATGGTGGAAACTCAATGACATCTAGTGCTAGTTCAGGAGATAATTCCATAACAATTCCTGTTGCTTTTGCATCCGATGATGTTTTTCATGATGTTGACTTATCTGACTTTATAGTTGTTAATGCTTCAGCTAGAAGATTTCTTCCTAGTTTAGATGGAAATATTTCTGTAAGAATCATGAGACAGGGATATTTTTCTGCTAAATTAACATGGGAAACAGGTCAAGACTTAGATCTAATATTTGGAGCGTTAAACGTTCTTTGGCAGAATCCAGTTGCTATTGATGATAGTCAGGGAGTTACTAATGAAGAAAATGTTTCTGGTACTGCCTTACCTGATGGTAATTATGGTCTTTTTGTTTATGAATGGCCTACTAATAATTTCTCTGACCCGGTAGACCTTACATTTGATATAGTAACTGCCGGAGGTAACTTTACGTTTACTGTTAATGCTGAAGATTTTGGTTTTCACATTTGGTGTACTAAAAGTACAGATGGAAACGGTAATGTTTCTTGGACAATGTATACAGCAGATCCGTCTTAAGTTTATAACGCTTACAATATATAAAAGAGGCCTTTTGGCCTCTTTTTTTTAGTTAATAATCACATTTTATTAAGTAATGAAAATAAATTCAAAAACGTTAAAGTTAGCACCATCTGCTACGCTCTTAATCAATGAAAAAGTAAAAGAGTTACGAAAAAGAGGGCAAGAGGTTGCTCATTTTGGATTTGGACAATCACCATTCCCTATTCATCAATCTATAGTAGAAGAACTAAAAAATAATGCGACTAACAATCATTATCTACCCGTAAATGGTCTAGAGAAATTAAGACAACAGTTGTCCAATTTCCTTTCAGAAAATCAGGGGATAGACAGAGACTCAGATTTAATTTTTATTGGACCTGGGAGTAAAGAACTCCTATATCAGTCGATACTAATACTTGAAGGAGAATTTTTAATCCCAAAAGGTAGTTGGGTAAGTTATATACCACAGATAAAGTCAAAAGGAGGAAGTTATAGCATTTTAGATACAACACTAGAAGATAATTTTAAACTTACGGCAGACACATTAGAGGCCTATTTAAGCGAACATAAAAAAGAAGATTCAATACTTATTTTAAACTCGCCAAACAACCCAACGGGTGCTCTGTATTCAGATACTGAATATAAGTCTTTAGCAACTGTCTGTAGAAAATATCAAGTACTAGTTTTTTCTGATGAGATTTACTCTCAAATAAATTTTAAAAACGAGTATTCGCCAAGTATTTCTAACTATTATTCTGAAGGAACGATTGTTTTTGGAGGGCTTAGCAAGGTGTTTTCAGCAGGAGGATATCGATTAGGATTTATGTCATTACCAAAAGAACTAGAGCGCCTGTCTCTTGTCTATACGTCGTTATTTAGTGAAACATTTAGTTGTGTTTCTTCACCAGTGCAATTTGCCGCTGTAAAAGCGTATCAATATTCTAAAGATTTACAAGAATACGTCGCTAACTCTGCCGCTATTTTAGACGGAATCTCTTCCTATGTTTATAAACAGCTTTCTACTAATAATATTCAGTGTACCACTCCCCAAGGCTCATTTTATATGATGATAGGCTTTGAAAATTTCAAAGAAAAGACTAAATCATTAGAATTACATTGTAGCACTAAACTATCTCATTATCTTTTAGAGAATTTTGGAGTTGCTTTATTGCCAGGATCTGATTTTGGATTTGATACTACAGAATTATTTTTTAGATTGGCTTATGTAGATTTTGATGGAGAAAAAGTATTAAAAGCATATTTGAAAGAAAAACATATAGATGAGGCGTTTATAATAGAAAATTGTTTGAGTATTTATAAAGGAGTTCAACAACTCATTAAATTCACAAAAGAATAGTATTAAAATTCTTTCAGTTTAAAGGTTTTCATAAATTCACCATAGGTAAAATACTGAATCCAATCTCCAAGATTTATATATTTACTTGTACTATTTAACTCAATTTCTAAGGGAAGATGTCTATGCCCGAAGACAAAGAAGTCATAGTGTTTTTCTGTAAGCTTTCTCTTGCAGTATTGCGCTAGCCATTCATTTTCTTCTCCTAAAAACTGCGCATCTTCATCGCCGGAAATTAATTTATTTTTCACAGAGAAATAGTGTCCTAATCTTACTCCTATGTCGGGATGTAGCCACCTAAATAACCACTTAAAAAAGGGGAAAGTAAATACTTTTTTCATTCGTTTGTACCCATGATCTTCTGGACCTAAGCCATCACCGTGTCCAATTAAAAATAATTTACCGTTAATATCAAATTCTTGAGGTTGATGAAAAACAGGAATATCTAATTCTTTCTGAAAATAATCTCGCATCCATAAATCATGATTCCCTACAAAGAAATAAATGGCGATGCCTGCATCTTTGAGTTCAGCAAGTTTTCCTAATACTCTTACAAATCCTTTAGGAACTACCGTTTTATATTCAAACCAAAAATCAAATAAATCACCCAATAAAAAAACAGCCCCAGCATCTTCTTTAATTACGTTTAGCCAAGCAACAAATTTTTTTTCACGCGGTAAGCTAGCTTCATGAGTTGGAGCTCCTAAATGTTGATCAGAAGCAAAGTATATTTTCTTATTCTCAGAAGTAGTAATCGTAGTCATATGGTGCAAAGTAACACTATTCTATGCTAGCATCCAATTCTAAAACTTTTTGAAGCATTTTATCATCTTTTTGAATAATTTGATAGAACCCAAGATCACCAAAAAGTTCTCTTGCAATGGTAGCTTTTAGATAAACACGTATTTTTTCTTTTGCTTTAAAAGAAGGAGTATTGATGTCAAATATTTTTGATACATACGATTGAAATATGGTATCATCTTTGTCAAAATTGGCAAGAAATGGCTCTAAAGTCCAATTTTCAGTGAGTTCTTTTCTATTTTCATCTACATAATCAAAAGAAAAATTAGTGATAGTTCTATAGTAAAAGTTATTCAAGTACCCTGTAGTGTCTATGGCTACAAAAACATCGGGTATAATTCCACCACCGCCATATACTACCTTTCCTTTTGGAGTTTTATATTGTAAAGAATCTGTTACTTGTATACTATCTTTGTATAGTAACTCTCCACTTAAAATTCTTTGTTGATAATCGTTGTAGTAATTTTTGTCTCCATTTTTAGTGTACGGTTTTTGAATAGATCTACCAGTTGGAGTATAATACCTTGCAGTTGTTAAGCGCACAGCTGATCCATCTCCCAATTCCATTTCTATTTGAACCAACCCTTTTCCAAAAGAACGTCTTCCTATAATGCTTCCTTTGTCATTGTCTTGCAAAGCACCTGCAACAATTTCTGAAGCAGAAGCAGAGTTTTCATCTATTAAAACATATAATTCTCCAGTTTCAAAAGCGCCATCTTTCGTAGCAAAATACTCATCAACTTGTCCTTTGTTGTTTTTTGTAAATACAATGAGCGCATCATCTTCTAAAAACTCATCAACAATACTGTTCGCTATATCAATAAATCCACCTCCATTTCCTCTTAAATCCAGCACTAGGTCTTCCATTCCTAGGCCAGTGAGTTTTGTTAAGGCAGCTGTAAATTCGCGGTAGGTATTTCTTGCAAATCGATCTAATTTTATATAGCCTATGTGATCATTTATCATATAAGAGAGGTCTACACTTTTAATATTTACATCTCCCCGAGTAATTTTGAGATTAAATAACGAATCAGTCGCCTTTCTATAAATTTTCAATATTACTTCTGAACCTGATATTCCTTTGAGATACGAAGGAACACTATTAAGTTTTATTTTTTTACCAGACAGTGTATCCTTGTCGGCTATAATTATTCTGTCTCCAGCTTTTATCCCCGCTTTTATACTTGGACCTCCTTTTATTGGTTCAATAACAGTTACAGAGTCATTAATAATTCTAAATTGAATTCCAATACCAACAAATTTTCCTTGCATTCTATCTTGCATATCTTGCAAATTCTCTTTTGGAATATAGGCAGAATGCGGGTCTAATTTACCAATCATTTCAGAAATTGCACCGTCCAATAAATTAGTTGTATTGATGGTATCCACATAGTTTTGATCTATATAATCCATTAAACGTCTGATCTTTGCTTCGTTTTTAGTGTTGGAATTTAGAGAAAATCCATTACTATTACCATTTATAAAGACACCAATTAAGATGCCAAAAATGGTGGCTATTGATAAATAAATAGGGAAATTATTTTTAGTCATTTATAGGTAAGTATTGAGTTTCTACTCCTGCTTTTTTTAAAAAATTGATACCAGAAGTGTCTTTGTAGTCTTTAGAATATACTACGCGTTTAATACCTGCTTGATGGATAAGTTTACTGCATTGTTGGCAAGGAGATAAGGTGATATACAAAGTTGCTCCAGCTGCAGATTGGGTAGAGGAGGCTACTTTTAAAATAGCATTGGCTTCTGCATGCAATACTTCCCATTTGGTAACATCATTATCATCTTCACAGCAATTATCAAAACCAGATGGAGTACCATTAAAGCCATCTGAAATAATCATCCGATTTTTTACAATCAAAGCTCCTACTTGTTTTCGCTTACAATGAGATAATTGACCCCACTCTAAAGCCATTTTTAAATAAGCAATATCGTATTTATGTTGTTTAGAATTCATAAAGGTTAAAAGTAATTAGATTTAAAAAATGAGCACGTTAATTATTTACCAAAATATTCTGTTTAGCATCATAGGAATTACAACTCCAATTACAACGGCAGAACACACCAGTATCCAATCTCTTTTTGGAACTTTAAAGAAACTTTTCATAAGCATTCCTAGTAGTAAAACAGCAAACACAATAATTATTTGTGCAGCTTCTATACCTAGCGCAAATTCTAATAAAGGTAGAATTTTGTCTTCCTCTTTTCCAATCATTAGTTTAAAATAATTTGAAAATCCAAGTCCGTGAATTAATCCAAAAGATAGCGAAAAAATTAAGCTGATTTTCACCTTTCCCATGGAAGCCTCAGTTGCTCTTAGGATATTAAATAACCCAGTAATACCTATGGTTACGGGAATTAAAAACTCCACAATATCTATTCTAATTCCAATAATGCTAAAGGCAGCTAATGCCAAAGTAATCGTATGCCCTATAGTAAAAAAAGTTAGCAACCATACTACTTTTTTCCACTGGCGAAAACTAAAAATAACAGTCAGTACAATTAGAAATAAAATATGGTCATAAGCTGTTACATCAAGAACATGACGCAAGCCTAATGTAAAATATAATAGTAAATCATTCATTGCACTATTTTTAGTATGTTTCAAAGATACTAAAGAGGATTTACATATTATCTGAGTCCAAAAAATGATTTTTTTTCATCATAAATATTTAAAATTATATGTGATACTTACACCAATTGAGTATATTCGGTAGAGAATTAAATTCACAAAATATAAAACAATAAAAAATGAAAAATTTTATTTCAAAGTGGTATCCTATTATTTTAGCTTTCATGTGTTTACTTTATTCGGTAGGATATGGAATAATGGGAATGACAGAAGAGGCACAATATTCAGCACATTGGCCAGGCACAATATTATTGTTTGCGATAGCAATTAGACAAAGAAGAACAACATGAGCATAGGATTTTTTATAGTAGGTGCAGTTATATTTGCGACATATATGGGATTAACCATATGGAACATCATCTACTCTACCCGCAAACAAAAAGAGGAGAACTATCCGAGGCGAAATTCAAAAAAATAAATTTAAAATTCAAAAAAAAGTTGATTAAATTTTAATCAACTTTTTTAAGTTTTATTATTTTAAATTATTTTAATTTTGATGACATCTTTGGTTTTAATTCTGCAGTTTCTATATTGATTCCCCATTTTTCAATAGAAGCATAATAGGCCGCTTGATCGTTACTCCAAGTTCTCCATCCGAACATTTCATTGTATTTATCAATGTAATCTACTTCAGGGTCAGTCATTTTCCCCATTCCTTCTGCGTGACTATTGTAAGACTGAACTTCAAGAATTTTATAACTTTCTCCTCCAGTAGTTAACATAAATAAACCACTAATTCCTGAGTACCCTAACTCTTTTTGAAGTTTAGTGTTGTTTCTCCAAAATGAAAAGAAGTCAACTCTTTTATCGGGCTTAATTGTATAAGTCGTCATTTTAACAAATCTAGCTGGAGGCAAATCATTATCCCAGTTTTGAGAGAGTCCTTTCATTCTCCACCACCTTATATTCCCATCATTTCCTTCTGTATAAGGCATTACATTTTTCATCCAAAATGCCAATTCAGCAGTATCTTCTGTATCAAATGAAGCTGCATTTCTGTTGCCCATAACTCTCATGTACTTTCCTTGATCAGATCCTGTAATGATTTGATACGTTGCAAATGAAGTTTCTTTTGTATTGTTAAATTTCTGTGTTTTTTTAGCTACACCTGCTTCAAACTCTGGAATCATACCTTTTTTAGCGCTCCATTTATTTGTTTGCCAATATTCTCTATTTGAGTTTGTTTGAGAAAAAGCAAAAAATGGAACTAAGAGGACTACTAGTAATTTTTTCATTATTTTATATTTAAAATTTATGTTATCAAGATACAATATTAATTGTTATAAGCAATTAATATTGTATATTAAAAAACCTCTAAATTTATTGAAGGTTTTTTATCTATTCATAAATAATTTTTTACCACTTAATAACCATTACTCTGGTGGAAGTTCTAATTAATTTAACAATACCATATATTTCTTTCATATACGTTGCCCTTGCTTGTTTAGCTAGAGGGTTAGATTCTCTGTGTAATGTAACATAACTGCTGTTTTAAAGTCGTTAATCTTAGTAAGTACATTAAATAATAAGTTCATAAATGAGCTGTTTTTTTGTTATGCACAAAGTAAAAATTAATTTATTATGTTTTTTTTACTAAATCCCTACCACAAAACCATTTGTCTTTTGCTTGTGTTTAATCGCCGATTAAAAACGACAACCCATCGAATTTTTAAAGTTGCTTCTTTTTTATACTTTACTTTTATAGAGCTCAATAAATCTAATAACGATAATAATAACAAAATGAATAAAATAATCCTATCTATGGGATTCCTCTTTATTGCTACAAATATCTCAGCTCAAGTTGCAATAGGAACAGTAACTCCAGAACCCTCTTCGGCTTTTGACATAACTAGTACAACCAGTGGTTTTTTGCTACCAAGAATGTCTAATGCAGAAAGAAAATTGATATCTAATGCTGCAGAAGGTCTGCAAGTTTATGTAACAGATTACGATAACGGATCACTTATGATATTTGATGGTTCTAATTGGAATGTGTTTTCAAAAACAACTGTTGTTGATGATACAACTGCACCTGTGATTACTTCAACAGAAACAAGAATAAATTTACAGGAGAATTCTGGAGCAGATCAAACCATCTATACCATTACAGCGACTGACGCTGTAGGTGTTGCTAGTTATGCCATTGCAGGAAACGATGTAGATGCAGGTTATCTTTTGGTGGATTAAGGATCAGGCGTTGTCACATTAACACCAGAGCCAGATTACGAGACAAAGACATCTTATAGTTTCACAGTTACCGCTACAGATGACTCATCAAATACAAGTGCTGCTACTACAGTTACCTTCTCTATTACCAATGTTGATGAAGTTGTACCTACAATTACATCAGGAGGCACGGGAACAAATAAAGCAGAGAATAGTGGAGCTGGTCAAACGATTTATACAATTGCTGCTGACGCCAATGATGGAGGAACTATTGCTAGTTATGCCATTTCAGGAACCGATGCAGGTTTACTTTCTGTCAATGCAGGATCAGGTGTTGTTACATTAACAGCAGATGCAAATTACGAGACTAAGAATTCATACTCTTTCACAGTAACAGCTACAGATGCAGCAGGAACAAGTAATGCTACTACAGTTGCCTTCTATATTACCAATGTTGATGAAGTCGTACCTACAATTACATCAGGGACTACAGGAACAAATAAAGCAGAGAATAGTGGAGCTGGTCAAACGATTTATACAATTGCTGCTACTGCCAATGATGGAGGAACTATTGCTAGTTATGCCATTGCAGGAACCGATGTAGATGCAGGTTTACTTTCAGTGAATGCAGGAGGCGTTGTCACATTAACAGCAGATCCAGATTACGAGGCAAAGCCATCTTATAGTTTCACAGTTACCGCTTCAGATGCAGCAGGAACAAGTGCTGCTACTACAGTTACATTTTCTATTACCAATGTTGATGAAGTTGTACCTACAATTACATCAGGGGCTACAGGAACAAATAAAGCAGAGAATAGTGGAGCTGGTCAAACGATTTATACAATTACAGCTGACGCCAATGATGGAGGAACTATTGCTAGTTATGCCATTTCAGGAACCGATGCTGCTTTACTTTCAGTGAATGCAGGAGGTGTTGTTACATTAACATCAAATCCAGATTACGAGACTAAGAATTCATACTCTTTTACAGTAACAGCTACAGATGCAGCAGGAACAAGTAATGCTACTACAGTTACCTTCTCTATTACCAATGTTGATGAAGTTGTGCCTACAATTACATCAGGGGCTACAGGAACAAATAAAGCAGAGAATAGTGGAGCTGATCAAACGATTTATACAATTGCTGCTACTGCCAATGATGGAGGAACTATTGCTAGTTATGCCATTGCAGGAACCGATGCTGCTTTACTTTCAGTGAATGCAGGAGGTGTTGTTACATTAACAGCAGATCCAGATTACGAGACTAAGAATTCATACTCTTTCACAGTAACAGCTACAGATGCAGCAGGAACAAGTAATGCTACTACAGTTACCTTCTCTATCACAGATGTTAACGAAATAGTTGTAGAGGTAGGTGATTCTTACGAAGGTGGTATTGTTTTTTATCTTGCCCCTTCACCAACAGATTTAGATGGAGATGGAGTAAATGACACCGGTTTAATCTACGCCAATAGTAATTATACCACTACAAAACCTTGGAATGCTGGGGTTTGGTGTGGTGGTTGTGCTTCCATTTCAACCTCTACAGCTATAGGTACAGGTGCTACAAATACAACTAATATTATAAATGAATATTCTAACTCAGGAACAGCTAGTGCCGCAGGTTTTGCAAGAGCATATAACGGTGGAGGTTTTAATGATTGGTTTTTACCATCTACATTAGAGCAAGATGCATTGGTTAGTTACTTTATTGAAAAGTATCCCGCCAGTGGTGGATGGTCTGATTGGGGCGATATCCGATCTAATAATTACTGGAGCTCTTCACAGCACAATGGTAATAAAGCAAAACAAAGAAGCTTCAACACTGGTACTTCTCCCGTTAATGATAATAAAAGCAATGCCGTTAGAGTTATCCCAATTAGAGCTTTTTAACAAGGGATCAATTTAAATACTACTACCTAAGCTGGTGGTTAAAGAAAGCCACAATAATCTAAAAAAAGTTATTGTGGTTTTTTTATTTTTGAAGTATCTATCACAATTTTGTTTTCAAGACACTGAAAAGTGAACGCTGGATAGGAACAACTAAAAACATTTTCATTAAATTTGAAAATATATATTTCATAAATAATGAGAAAACTATTATTCTTACCTTTTTTTATTTTCTTAAACTGTAAACATATGGAACTAGAACTGGTGCCTCAAAAGCCAAATGTTCTATTGTTTTATATAGATGACTTACGACCTGAATTAGCAAGTTTTGGGGCAACACACATACACTCACCAAATATTGATGCCTTGGCAGCAAAAGGAATAAAGTTTACTAATGCTTATTGTAACGTGCCAGTTTGTGGAGCATCTCGAGCTAGTATGTTAACAGGAATGTTGCCAACAAAAAACAGGTTTTTAGATTATAAAACATTTGTTGAACAGGAGACACCGGATGCAGTTACCCTTCCTCAGTTATTTAAAAATAACGGGTATACCACCATTTCTAATGGAAAAATTTATCATCATTTAGACGATAGAGAGACTGATTGGAATGAAGTTTGGCGCCCATATGCATTTGATAAAAATAACAAAGGCTTAGCGCCAACTGATTATTGGCAATCCTTGTGGAAAGACTATCAAAGCCCCACTAATATTTCCAACTATAAAACCACAGACACAGGACCTTCATACGAAAGTGCAGACGTTTCAGATTTCACCTACATAGATGGGTTGTTAACGGAGAAAGTGATTAAAGATATTAAAAAACTAAAAAAAAGTGACAAACCTTTCTTTCTAAGCGCTGGTTTTATTAGTCCACATTTACCTTTTAATGCACCAAAAAAGTATTGGGATTTATACGATAGAAATACCATTATGCAACCAGAAAACTATAATTATATCCCTGTAGATGCACCAAAGATGAGTATTACTAATTGGCCTGAAATGCGTTCCTATTCTAATATCCCTAAACAAGGTCAGGTTTCCGATAGCCTGGCAATTGATTTAATTCATGGGTATTATGCAACAGTATCTTACACAGATGCACTAATTGGTGAAATTTTAAACGTGCTAAAGGAGCAAGAATTAGATAAAAACACAATTGTTGTTTTTGTGTCTGATCATGGCTACAATTTACAAGAACATACACAATGGGCAAAGTTTACAAATTATAACACCTCTACTCAGGTGCCTTTAATTATTTACAATCCATTATCTAAAGCCAAAGGGACAACAAATGCCCTAACAGCATTAGTGGACGTTTATCCTACATTGGCAGAAATCTGTGGAATAGAAGTTCCCAAGAATCAACTAGACGGAACGAGTTTGGGGTCTATTTTAAACAACCCAAATTTGGAAGGGAAAAAACATGTTTTTATCAAAAAAGGAAACGGATTTACCTTAAAAACAAAAGATTTCAGTTATACAGAATTTATAAAACCAAAGGATAATTTAACTGTTGCCAGGATGCTCTATGATCACAGAAAAAATAAATCTGAAAACATAAATGTTGTACATCAAAAAGAGTTTAAGAGCATCGTTTCAGAATTAAGTTTAACCCTACATCTTCAATATGCTAAAAACATTTCAGGATACTAAAAATATGGGTTTTTTTCAGATCTCAGAAAAAATTCATTTAGTGAATGTCTTCATGCTTATTCTTAATTTTATTCATAACTATTCTCTGCTTTCTTAAATAGTAAATTAAAGGGGTATTTTCGTTTTACACATAAACATATGTTTACAGTTATATCTAAATTTATCAACAAATTTGAAAAGATAGAAATCTCTAAAGTTTCAATATAAAGTAATTTCTCCTCTTAGTTTGGGGATTCTAAGAGGAGTCTTTTGTTACTAGATATTATTTAAAAACATTAATTATTGTCTAAAAGTTAATTATAGCTCATAATTCACAAAAGCAAGATGATAAGAATGATTTTATTTCTACTATAATAAATACAGTAATTAGATAAATTTTTAAATTATTTGATATTATTTTTTAAAAAAAACATTTATCTTAACTTTGATCTTGTTCTATATTAGCCCCAAATAATAATAAATGAAATTACACCAAGATAAACAAAAAGAAATTATTGAGTTAATAGAATTGGTGATAAATGAAGACACACAATTGTATGAAACACTTAATAAACCAATAGACAAAGTTTTTTATTCTGAGGAAGACCTTCAAAAAACTATTGATGAAATATCTTCAGAGAGTATAAAAAAAGTATTTCAGGATAAATTAAATGACTTTAAAACCGAAAGGAAAAACTATCTAATGGAAAAATATGGTAAGTATTTCTTAAGCGACAGGCTTATTAGATCTGCGTTAGGGACCCCTAAAGGCATGAAGAAAAAATATTCAATATTTAAAAAATACTATTAATACACCTTTTAGACTATAGATATAGCGTTTTAAAGATGTACGTTTTTGACATTTAATTAACTCATGAAAAAAATCATACTTTTTTATTTGCTGCTGCTCTGCAAGGTTTCTCTTGCAAACCCTACTTCTGACATCCCCAGCTTTGAGGTTAAAGAGGTGCATACCGATAAAATATTCTACAATGTAATATTGTTTGAAAATGACATCTATGTTGGTACAAATGATGGGGTGTATATTTCAAATCCTCTAAAGGGCTCATTAACAATTCATAATAAATCTATTATAGGAACTATAAAATCTGACTTATCAAAAAGCTCAAGTGGTTTAAAAATAAAATTTATAGTCCCACCCACAATCCTCTCAGAAAATTACAAAAACACTGTTACAGATTTTGCGTACAACAAAAATTACTTGTATGTGATATCTAAGGGAGACTTACTTATTTTTGAAAATAAGCCTTACACATTCTCTGCCCACGGAAGCGTTCGCTCCATTACCAAAAATACTCTTGGTACCTACAGTGGTGTTTTTATAGGAGATACTAGATTAAAAAAAACAAATTACACCGACGGACAAATAAAAGAATTTGACAGCATTGCTTTTGTTTGTTACAATGGTCTTATAGTAGTTAAAGACTCTGAAGAAACAATCCTATACGATAACAGCAACTCAAAATACAGTAATGCAGAATATGGTAGGATCTCAGATATATTTTTTATTGGAGACTCACACTATTTGGTGATTTCATCTTATGGAATATACCGTTATCATTTCACAACAAATAACTTTGATTTAGTCTATTCTGCCAATAAAAGAATCATTCCAATAAAAAACAAAATTGATAATCGAATTCTTAACAATAGTGAATTTCATTTTGTCGACGGCAATAACTACCTCTCTCTAAATACTACTAGCTTTAAAACAAGTGTTATACAAGATAACTTCAACTTTGGCATACAAGATATGCTAGAATGTAGTTTTGATGGGTCTATTTTCTATGCCATAGGGAAAAACAACACCTTGTATAAATTTAAAAGATCTGCCAAAGGGGTAGATGTGGTTAAGACATACCAGATGAATTCTGCATTTCACACCATAGCAGATGTTGAAGATTTAATTTTTTTAACAGGAAACGAAGGGTTAACTGTCTTTGAAAAGGCTATAGAAAAAACACACCCCAATTTTATTATTGATGAATTTAACAGTAGTGCTGTTTACAAATCTGACAAAGACATTAGTTTTGGGAGCATACATGGAGTATACAAAATTAAAAATGTCAGTAATTTAAAAAACAGTACATATCTAAGAAATACGGTCATAAATGTCACTAAAAAACTAAATATTGATATCATCATAATTCTTATTGTTCTTGGAACGTGTTTTCTAATTTTAAGGATTATAAGAAAGAAAAACCTATCAAATGACCAGGTTGTTGAGCATATAAAGAGATTTATTATCAAAAATTTAAATACTGTTACCCTCTACACTATTCAAGAAAAATTTGATATGGATTACAATGCAATAAACAGTCTTCAAAAAGGGTTTAGCCCTGCTAAATTCATAAAGCAGGAAAGAAATAACAAAGCAAAAGTATTGTTTTTAAAAGACGAACCTATTTCAAAGATTTCTACCCACACAGGCTATTCTGAGTCATACCTTTTAAAGAATAAATATAATTTCTTAAAGGCCTAACTACTCTCACATAACTCTTAAAAAGTAAGCTCTTGTAGTATATCTATACCCTTGGTAGGGTTGGTCTTTCTCTATGTATAACTGCAATGTTATAAGCTTCCTTGTATAAAAAGAATTCTCTTATTCCTTCTAGAAAACTTAAAAACATCTCACACAGGCTTCCTTGCATATTTACACGACATCACAATATCGCATGTTTTATATCCTCACGCTCATCTTCTCAAAACAACCATTTCAAAGATTTTAAATTTAAAAATCTTAAAAAAAACATTAGTTTTTTAAATGTGCACTTTATTGGTTTTTATAGAAAAATATATCCCAAAACAATAAATTATTCTAGAGCAATCTAAATTTAAAAAAGGTTTTGATTTAGCAGATTATTAGTTAATTACTTTTAATTTTGAAATCATACAAAATCGGACACCCTATAAAAAAGGGGAAACCAACAAAAAGGAACACCATAGAGGTTTTTTTTAAATATTTTTTATTAAGTTTAAAAATGATTAAAGCAATTGCTTTTTTCAGAGGTTTAAATTTTGCCCCTCTAATACTTCATAAGTTAGAGGGGTTTTTTTATTTTTTAGGTTTTTTATGATTTAGATTTTTTTTTATATTTGAGAAAAATTTCAAAACCCCCCAATTATGAAAAAAATATTTACAATTTTAGCATTAACTATCGTATTTAGTGTGAATGCTCAAGACTTTTGGTTTCAAGGAACTTTATCAAATGCTATCCAAACCGCTAATGCAACAGCAATTGGAAATTCTTCTACAGCAATGGGTAATGGCACAATAGCAGATGGAAATTCTTCTACAGCAATGGGATATTACACAACAGCAATTGGAAATTATTCTACTGCAATGGGAGTAGGCACAGGAGCAAGGGGAGGAGCTTCTACAGCAATGGGATCTGGCACAATAGCAAGTGGAGATTATTCTACTGCAATGGGAGTAGGCACAACAGCAAGTGGAAATTATTCTACTGCAATGGGATATGGCTCAGAAGCAAGTGGAGATTATTCTACAGCAATGGGAAGATACACAGATGCAATTGGAAATTATTCTACTGCAATGGGAAGACACACAACAGCAAGTGATTATGGTTCTTTAGTTATTGGACAGTTCAATTCAAGTGGTTCTTCTGTTACAAATAGCGATACTGAATTTTCTACAGCAAACACAGCTTTTGTAATTGGAAATGGAACAGGTACAGGTGTAGATGCTTCAGATGCTTTTAAAGTGCTATTTAATGGAGATACTACAATTGGTAATGACTTAACAGTAGAAGGTGATGTTGTCGTTTCTTCAGATGCAAGGCTTAAAGCAAATATTGTATCATTGGGCGCTACACTTGCCAAACTATTACTAATAGATGGTAAGTCTTACACAATGAAAAAAGATGGTAAACAAAAGATAGGCGTATTGGCACAAGACATACAAAAGGTGTTTCCAGAATTGGTAAGCACAGATGATAGAGATATGTTAGCTGTAAACTATCAAGGACTTGTTCCAGTTCTT
>Ga0209405_1000603_pt1 | contig 28856 bp, 20 predicted proteins | sample COGITO_mtgs_1105_6_FD_184803 | JGI IMG/M metagenome (GOLD analysis project Ga0209405, IMG submission 184803) | Pelagic marine microbial communities from North Sea - COGITO_mtgs_110516 (SPAdes) (version 2) | ecosystem: Environmental > Aquatic > Marine > Epipelagic ...
TTGTTCTGCTAACCACTGTTTGTAATCGTCTTCTTCCTCTACCACAATTTTCATTTGCATGCTGTAATGAGATGCTCCACAAATTTTGTTACAAAGAAGAACGTAATCAAACTCATATAAGTCTTCTCCTTTATCAGAACGAATTTTATTGATTCCTCTGGTTTTATCCATTACTTCAGATTGCTCTCTCATTTCTTCAGTTGTATACTTTGGAGTAAATGCAAATTGGGTTACCATACCTGGAACACAGTTCATCTGTGCTCTAAAGTGAGGCATATAGGCAGAGTGCAATACATCTTGTGATCTAAACTTAAACAGTACTTTTTTCCCTTTTGGCAAGTGTAATTCTGTCACAGGTTTGTCATCTAATGATGCAGGATCAGACAAATCTACTCCTATTGGATTGTTTGTTTCATCTATGAAGTTTACGTTTCCTAACCCAAGAGTATTATCAGCTCCAGCGTACCGTGCCTGCCAAGCAAATTGCTTAGCATATACTTCAATAATAATTGGATCTTCACTTTCATCAATGTTCATAACTTCTGTCCATTGAAAAATACCAAAACCAATAAGTACAATAATTACAACCCCTGGAATAACAGTCCAAATCAGTTCTAATATATGATTGTCTGCATAGAACTTTGCCTTCTTTGTTTTTTTACCTCTGTATTTATAGGTAAAAAAGAAGATGATAAACTGCATAATAAATTGCACAATTCCTATCATCCAAAAAGAGATATCAAATAATAGATCATCATTTTCTCCTTCATAAGAAGCAGATTCTGGTAGCATTAAAACATTCATCCCAATTAAGCAATAAATCATTAATGCATAAATAAAAATTCCAAATAGGATAAAATATTTTCCTTGTCTGTCATTGTCTTTATCAGTAGCAATTACACCTCTTAAATTTAAGATTCTAGTAATCTGCCAGAAACTTACTCCGATTGCAACACCTATAAAAATATAAAATAGAGCTAGCATAGTATTTTGTCTTTGTTAATTATATTAATTAATGTTGATTGTCTTCTTCTGAGTGATGCTCAATATTGAAATAATGAAAATGCTCACTTTCATGTAAGAAAGGATTTCCTTTCGGTATAGGATCTGCTTTTGCAAATGCACTAAATACTGTATAAATAAATATACCTAGGAAGAAAAATGTTGCTCCAATTTCTGGAATTCCAAAACTCCAACTTCCTCCAACAGTTCCTGGCATAATCATAATAAATAAATCTATATAATGCCCTGCTAAGATGACAATACCTCCTATCACAACAAACCAAGGTCTGCTTTTAAAATCGCTATTGATTAATAATAGTATTGGAAATACAAAGTTCATGACTAACATTGATAAAAACAATGTTTTATACTCTGTAAATCTCAATACAAAATAAGTTGTTTCTTCTGGAATATCTGCATACCATATTAGCATAAACTGAGCAAACCACAGGTAGGTCCAGAATACTGAAAAACCAAACATAAATTTTGCTAAATCATGAATATGACTATCATTTACCTTTGGTAAATATCCTTTAGAACGAAGATAGATGGTTACAAAAGCAATTACAGTAATAGCACTAACTAATAAAGTAGCTAATACATACCATCCAAACAATGTAGAGAACCAATGAGGATCTAATCCCATAATCCAATCCCATACTGACATAGATTCTGTGATCATAAATAAAAACAAGAATACCACGGACATGTTATAGTTTTTCTTGTAAAGTTTATAGCCATCATTAATGGTATCTTCTTTTATTGAATTTCTTCTGATAAGCATTCTATATGCATTCCAAACTAATAGATAAAATACACTTCTAATAACCCACCATGGCACATTTAACCAGCCTCTTTTACCGTAGACAATAGGATCAAAATTCTCGCTCGTTTTGTCAAAAACACCTTCTCCCATCCAAGTAAATAGATGGTTAGAATGCATCGCTGTTAAAACTATAAATACAAGCATAATAATGGATGTAGGAACTAGATTAGCCGTAATAGCTTCCATAACTCTAAAAAGTACAATAGACCATCCTGCTTGAGCTACTCTTTGAATTGCATAAAATACTAATACTAATAATGATATTCCTAAAAAGAAAAGCAATGCTACATACACGGCAGACCAAGGTCTGTTTTGTAATTGATGAAAAACATGTTCTGCATGTGCAGTATCATGATCTTCTCCGTGAGCAGCTTCATCTGCATGTGCATCTTTTGCGTGAGTATCTATAGATACTTCATTATGCTCTGAAGCATGAGCGTCTGCTGTTTCATGTACTTGTGAAGCTTTATGTGACTCTTCAGTTGCATGAGCTCCTGCAGAATGTTCTTCTTTTGAAGTTGATTCATGCGAGGTTTCACCACCATGACCATCTCCATGATCATCGCCTGACACCATTTCCATAGCTTCTTCTACTGTGGACGGAGCATTATAAAAACCAATACCTATACCCAATACCCCTAAAATAATTAGAGCTATTGAGAACATTTTTAATTTACCTGAGAATTGATACATATCTTTCGTATTCTTCTTTTGTATTTATTTCAATAAATCGTTACGTAGCTTTCCAACATACTGTACTATCTGCCAACGCTCATCATGCGTAATTTGTGATGCATGAGAACCCATTACGTTTTTACCATGCATAATTACATGATAAATACTTCCTTCTGTGATATCTCTGTCTTTATAACTTGGTATCCCAATAAACTTTTCAGCTTGAGACAAATAACCATTTCCATCTCCTTTTTTTCCATGACAAGAAACACAGTAAATAGTATACATTTTTTTTCCTTTTTCTAAAGAGATTTCGTCTTGTGCTAATGGAGATGTTAATTCAGATTTTGCCTTTTCATAATCTGCATTAGTATTGACATACTCATACGGAACATTTCCTCTAGCAATTGTGCCAGAAACAGGTTTCAAATTAGAAGAAACTCCAGTAGCTCCTTTTTCTGCATCTGCTTCATAAGGAACAGCCACATACATGTCTGGCATGTATTGATATTGTCTTTCTCTTTTATCTGAACAAGAAACGATTGTTGCTAAGACAAGTAGTGCGATATTAAATTTGATATACTTTCTCATGAATTAGTGCTTATCTACTACGTTAATTTCTACAGCTCCAGTTTCGTTTAATAATGCTGTTAATTCTTCTTCATTGTCATGAAGTTCAATTTCCATTAAAAAATGATCATCTGTTGTTCTTGGATCTGGATTCTCTGCTTTTTTAAATGGCCATATTCTACTTCTCATGTAAAATGTAATCACCATTAAATGCGCAGCAAAAAAGACCGTCAATTCAAACATAATTGGAACAAATGCTGGCATATTTTCTGCCCAACTAAAACTTGGCTTTCCACCAATGTCTTGTGGCCAATCTGCAATCATTGTATAATAGGTTAACCAAATTGCCATACCCAATCCAATAACCCCATAAATAAAAGCTGTAATGGCTAATCTTGTAGGAGCTAATCCCATGGCTTTATCTAATCCGTGAACAGGAAATGGACAAAATACTTCTTCGATATGATGATTTGCCGCTTTCACTTTCTTAACAGCGTCTAGTACAACTTCATCATCATTGTAAAATGCGTGAATTACTTTACTACTACTCATGATTGTCGTCTCTTAATTTTTTGTAACTCTCACCTGAAGATTTCAAAATTGTTTTTACCTCTGCTTGTGCAATAACAGGGAATGTTCTTGCGTACAACAAAAATAAAACAAAGAAGAATCCAATGGTTCCTATAAATATTCCTACATCAACAAATGTGGGCTCGAAGCGCCACCATGTAGATGGTAAATGTCCTTTACTTAAAACAATGGCAATAATATCAAAACGTTCAAACCACATACCAATATTAATGGCAATAGAGATTAAGAATGAAATAATAAAACTTCTTCTAAATTTCTTAATCCAAAGTAATTGTGGGGTGATGATATTGAAAATGATTAACGACCAGAATGCCCATGCATAAGGACCGGTTGCAGCCCCAATAGACAAGTAGGTATAATCTTCATATTGGGAGCCAGTATACCAAGCAATAAAGAATTCTGTTGCATAGGCTACGGCTACAATACCTCCTGTTAAAATAATAACGATGTTCATATACTCTACGTGTAAACGCGTAATGTATGCTTCTAGATTGGTTACTTTACGCATAATCCCTAATAAGGTTTGTACCATAGCAAATCCTGAGAATATTGCTCCTGCTACAAAATAAGGAGGGAAAATTGTTGAGTGCCAACCTGGGTTAATTGATGTTGCAAAATCCATTGATACAATGGTATGTACAGAAAGTACTAATGGTGTTGCCAAACCGGCTAATACCAATGATACTTCTTCAAATCGTTGCCAATCTTTTGCTCTACCAGACCATCCAAAAGATAATAAAGAATATATTTTCTTTTGAAAAGGTTTTACAGCTCTATCACGAATCATTGCAAAATCTGGCAACAACCCTGTCCACCAGAAAACCAATGATACAGATAGATATGTTGAAATGGCAAATACATCCCATAATAATGGGGAATTAAAGTTTACCCATAATGATCCAAATTGGTTTGGAAGAGGCAATACCCAATAAGCATTCCAAGGACGTCCCATGTGAATAATTGGGAACAAACCTGCCTGAAAAACGGCAAATATTGTCATTGCTTCTGCAGAACGGTTAATTGCCATTCTCCATTTTTGACGAAATAATAACAATACTGCTGAGATTAATGTACCAGCATGACCGATACCTACCCACCATACAAAATTGGTAATATCCCAAGCCCATCCAATGTTCTTGCTTAATCCCCAAACTCCAATACCAGTTCCAACAGTATAAAATATACATCCAAACCCCCATAGCATGGCAGCTAAGGAAATATAAAATGCGATATACCAGTTCTTATTTGCTTTTCCTTCAATAGGTCTAGCAATGTCTTCGGTAATATCATGGTAACTTTTGTGACCTAATATTAAGGGTTCTCTTATGGGTGCTTCGTAATGAGACATATGCTATATCTTAAATTTTAATTACGCTTCGTTTGTATTTCTAACTTTCACTTGATACACTACATTCGGTTTGGTTTGTAGATAATCTAATACATGATAAGCTCTTTTATCTGCTGCTAATTTCACAACTTCTTCTTCTTCATTGTTTACATCTCCAAAAGCTAATGCTCCGGTTGTACACGCATTTGAACAAGCTGTAGAGAATTCTCCTGTAGCTACTTTTCTTCCTTCTTTCTTGGCTTTCAAAATAGTTGCTTGTGTCATTTGTATACACATAGAACATTTTTCCATAACACCTCTAGAACGAACAACTACATCTGGGTTTAATACCATTTTACCAAAGCTATTATTCATATTAAAGTCAAACTCTTTATTATCTGAATAGCTAAACCAATTAAAACGACGAACTCTATACGGACAGTTATTTGCACAATACCTAGTTCCTACACATCTGTTATAGGTCATTTGATTTTGTCCCTGACGACCGTGTGTGGTTGCAGCAACTGGACAAACCGTCTCACATGGAGCGTGGTTACAGTGCTGACACATCATTGGTTGAAAAGCAACTTGTGGATTTTCTGCTTCAGTTTCTAAAGCAGCATACATGGCTCCGTCTCCAAGACCTAAACTATCTTTTGCAAACTCTCTAATAGATTGTGAGTTTGGTTCTTTGTTGTAAGCTTCGTTAAACTTCGCTTCAACACCTGAAGAGTAGTAACGATCTATACGCAACCAGTGCATATCTCTACCAACACGTACTTCTTTTTTACCAACTACAGGTACATTGTTTTCTGCATGACAGGCAACAACACAAGATCCACAACCAGTACAAGAGGTTAAATCTATAGAAAGGTTAAAGTGATGCCCAATTTCTCTATTGTGCTCTTCCCATAAATCAATAGATTTTGCTTCTACTTCTTGATGATCATATGAAACCATTGCTGGTACATTCCAACCATTTTTGTGGTCTTTAGGATGTACTGTTAAATAATCTTTTAAGGTAGTTTCTTTTAAAATATCATGTCTTCCTGCAATTGTTTTTTGAACTTGTGTACAGGCAAACTCGTGAACAGCTCCAGATGTTTTTTCAATAGATACTTGGTACTGAACATTGTTAGCATTTGCATACAAGGTATAAGCATTAACTCCTACTTGCATTTCTTCTTTTAGGTTGGTTTTTCTACCATACCCTAATGCCAATCCTATAGAACCTGGGGCCTGCCCTGGCTGAATCATCACTGGAATATTTTCTAGAGAAACACCATTTACAGAAACTGTTGCATAGTTTCCGTTAATTGCTCCATTATCTTTTACTGGATTGGTAAACCCTAGTTCTCTGGCATCTGCCATAGAAACAGTTACGTAATTATCCCAAGCAGCTCTTGTAATTGGATCTGGAAATTCTTGCAACCAAGGATTGTTTGCTTGTTTACCATCTCCTAAAGCTGTAGAAGAAAATAAGGTTAATTCAAAAGCTGATGCTTTTGTTGCACTCACCAAAGCACTTGCTACTGATGAAATATTTATAGAATTTTTAGAAACTTTCTTAGAAAACTCTTTGGTAAAAAACCCGTCATGCAATGCTTGATTCCATGATGTTCCTTCCAATATATTTGAAGACCAATATCCTTTTAAATAATCGTGATAAGAGGCTGTATTAACAGACCACTTTAACAATATTTCTTGAAATTGAGCCGTGTTAAATAATTTTTGAATTGTAGGCTGAACCAATCCATAGTTGCCTCCAGTTGTCATTACATCTCCCCAAGACTCTAAGAAATGAGTTATTGGCAATGCGTATTGAGTGGCATTTGCAGTAGCGTCATTTTGAATTGACATGGCTACTGATAAATCTAACTTTTTTGTTGCTTCAGCAAATTCTGTACCTACAGATAAATTATAAACTGGATCTACGTTATATGTAAGTAACCCTTTTACTTTTCCAGCTTTCATATCTGCAACAACTTGAGCAAGCTCAGTGTCATTTCCTTTTCTGATATGTAATGGATTTGCTGCATCAAATACAACACTTTGTAAAGCATCATTAATTGCAAAAGCAATAAGCTGTGCATTTTTATCAGAAGAGCCAGACACAACAACGCCGTGAGAACCAGATTTATTTAAAGCTACAGCAACTTCTTTAATATGTGCATCTACTGGAGTTGCTTTAGATGGCAAATTAGCCCCAGTAATTGTATTGTATAAATTAAGTAAAGCAAATACTTGATCAGATGGTTTTGTAACCACACGCTTATCTGCATTTGCTCCTGTTAAAGACATGTTTGCTTCAAACTGAACCAGGTAAGACATGTGCCCTGAAGCTGGATTTCTGCTAGCAGCATATCCTTTTTCAAAACCACCTTGCCAGTCTCCTATAAAGTCTGCACCAAAAGAAACAATAGTATGTGCTTTTTCAAAATGATAATTTGGAATTGCTCTTTCACCAAACATAGCTTCAAAAGCATCTGCTGTTCCACTTTCTGAAATAGCATCATAAGCAACGTGTTTCACATTTGGATAGGCAGTAGTAAATTCTGAAATGATTTGCTCTGTAGAAGGGCTCGCTAAAGTTCCTGTTAATAAAACAACGGGGTGGTTTGCTTCTTTTAATTGAGCTAATGCTGCTCCAATTTCATTATGAGCTGCATTCCAAGAAATGGTTTTTTCTCCTTTTCTAGGTTCTTTTAATCTCAGTTGTTCGTCATACAAAGACAAAACAGCTGCCTGAACTCTTGCATTGGTAGTTCCGTTAGCGTCTTTGTTAGGCATAATTAAAATAGGACGACCTTCACGTGTTTTTACTAAAACATTTGCAAAATCATATCCATCAGCAATAGTACTTGCATACCAATCTGCAACACCCAAGATAGTATCGTTTGGTTTTACAACATAAGGAATCGATTTTTTAACCGGTCCTTCACAAGCTGCTAATGTTGCAGCGGCTGTTGTAAATCCAACATATTTTAAGAAATCTCTTCTTGAAGTAGATGAGTTTTCTAACGTTTCTTTATCTCCTAAAAATTCATCTGTAGGTATTTCTTCTACAAATTCATTTTTACTTAGCGTTTCAACAATAGAACTATCTTTTAGTTCCTCAACACTTTGCCAGTATTTTTTGTTTGAAGCCATTTATATAGAATTTATCTTCTTAATTTATTAATGATGACACTTACCACACTCTATTCCACCTAACTGAGCTATAGTTACTTCTTTAGTACCATACTTCTCTGCCAATTGCTTATGTATTTTCTCGTAATAAGGATTTCCTTTTAAATCTACGTTGGTCTCTCTATGACAATCAATACACCATCCCATGGTTAGTGGTGAGTATTGATACATTTCATCCATCTCTTCTACAGGACCATGACATTGCTTACAATCTATACCTGCCACCGTTACGTGTTGCGCGTGTACAAAGTTTACGTGATCTGGTAAATTATGAATACGAATCCATTTTATTGGTTTGGTTTCCCCTGTATACTCTAGATTTTCTGCATCCCAACCAGCAGCATCATATATTTTTTGGATTTCTTTGTCTAAATCGTTTTTTCGTAAGATGATACCATTGTACTCTACTTCGGTTCCTTCTGCTACCTCTGCAATATTCATATGACAATTCATACAAACATTTACCGATGGTATTCCAGAGTGTTTACTGTGTTTAGCAGATGAATGACAGTACTGACAGTCTATCTTGTTTTCTCCCGAATGTATTTTGTGAGAAAAAGCAATTGGCTGTACTGGCTTATATCCTTGATCTACCCCTACACTAAAAAGAGTACCAAAGCCTATATAAGCTCCGGAGAGTAGCAAGAAGATAACTCCTACCACATGTAAAAATGTATTTTTTTGAATTGCTGCCCACACTTCTTTAAGTGCTCCTAAAGAACCAGGAGTTTTTGGTGCTCCTTGTAATTCACTAATAGTTTTTAGTAGCGTTGCAATAATTAAAAAAGCGCAAATAATAACGGCTGCTAAAATAGATAGTACCCAACCTGGAGCTTGATTTTGATTGCTTGAAACTACAACAGCTCCGGTAGCAGCAACTTTTACTGGATCACCAACAGTTGTATAGTATAAGATATCATCTATTTGGACATCTGTTAGCTGGGCAAAAGAAGACATTACAGAGCCTTTGTACTCATTAAAAATAGCAATAGCGTCTCTGTCGCCTGATGCTCTTAAGGCATTGTTATTTTTTATCCAAGCTTTTAACCAATCATTTTCTCTTCTTTCTTCAACACCACCTAAAGCTGGACCCGTATATTTTTTATCCAACTTGTGACAAGATGCACAGAGACTTCTGAATAAAGTTCTACCTTCTTTTTGGCGAGCTGCATCTACGGCATCTTGTGCCATGGTAGAAAAACTCAAAGAAAATAACAATAGGAATGTAAAACTCTTAAGAAATACGTTGGTTAGTCTTTTGTGCAGATATACACTTTTCATATTCACAAACTATTAGTTTAGTATCAAAATTACTATAAAAATCTAACTAATTTTGTCTTAAAATAACGACCTTAATTAGATGCACAAAAGTAGTACATATATGTAAATTTTGAAATGCTAAAGAGCTGTTAAATATTAATTTATATTTGTTCTAAATAAGGCTATTTTGCAATTTATTTATGATGAAGTTGTTAACTTTGTAACCAATCATTTTTTATGAAAAAATCAATATTTCTAGGGTGTCTTTTATTTGTAGGGTTTCTCACTACAAAAACAGTCTTTTGTCAGTCAGAAAAAACTGACACTTTGCTAGTTAACGAACTTATTTCAAAAAAAAGAAGTTTTAATAAAGAGTTTAGTTATGGCTTTAGAATTCAGTTATACAACGGGTTTGAGGTAGAAGCAAAAAAAACAAGCGCAAAATTTAAGCTAGATTTTCCTGATACAAAAACACATCTTGTTTACAAGCAACCTGAATGGAAAATACAAGTTGGATTTTACAAAACAAAGCTTGAAGCTGACAGAGCTTTGCTAAATTTTAAAAGGAAATACCAGAGTGCAATTGTGATTCCTCTTGGCAAATAAGAACACTTTTCAGTACACAAAAAAAGCGCCTTAATTATTGAATTAATTCAATAATTAAGGCGCTTTTTTAGGCTATAAATTATTTCAGTTTTTTCTTCACTGCAACTTCTTGATACGCTTCAACGCTGTCTCCTTCTACAATATCGTTGTAATTTTTTATTTGAAGCCCACAGTCATATCCTTTGGCTACTTCTCTTACATCATCTTTGAATCGTTTTAGCGAGGATAAAACCCCATCATGAACAACTATTCCATCGCGAATAATTCTAATTTTAGAATTTCTAAATATTTTACCATTCATTACCATACAACCTGCAATATTACCAACTTTAGAAATTTTATATACTTCTCTAATTTCTACAGTACCTGTTACCTCTTCTTTCATTTCTGGAGATAACATTCCTTCCATGGCATCTTTAAGGTCATTAATTGCATCATATATGATAGAATAGGTTCTAATATCTACTTCTTCTCTATCTGCTATTACTCTAGCGTTTGATTGTGGACGAACATTAAACCCAACAATGATTGCATCTGACGCAGTTGCTAACAGCACATCTGATTCTGTGATTGCTCCAACACCTTTATGCAATATATTTACTTGTATTTCTTCCGTAGAAAGTTTCTGGAAAGAATCTGTTAAAGCTTCTACAGAACCATCTACATCTCCTTTTAAGATAATGTTTAATTCTTTGAAATCCCCTAAAGCAATTCGCCTTCCTATTTCTGCTAGTGTTAATGTTTTCTGAGTTCTAACAGACTGCTCTCTTTGTAATTGTGATCTTTTTGATGCAATTTGTTTTGCCTCTCTTTCATCATCAAATACATTGAACTTATCTCCTGCTTGAGGTGCGCCATCTAATCCTAAAATAGAAACTGGTGAAGAAGGGCCTGCCTCCTCTACATTGTTTCCTTTATCATCAAACATGGCTTTTACTTTACCACTGTTTTTACCTGCCAACATGTAGTCTCCAATTTTTAGAGTTCCAGCCTGAACAAGTATTGTAGTTACATAACCTCTTCCTTTATCTAATTGTGCTTCAACTACTGCTCCAACAGCATTTTTGTTTGGGTTTGATTTTAATTCTAAAATTTCTGCTTCTAACAATACTTTTTCTAATAATTCAGGAATTCCTTCACCTGTTTTAGCAGAAATATCTTGTGATTGTATGCTACCTCCCCATTCTTCAATTAATAAATTCATTGAAGATAATTGTGTTTTTACATTATCTGGATTGGCGTTTGGCTTGTCAATTTTATTAATTGCAAATATAATTGGTACACCTGCTGCTTGCGCATGTGATATTGCTTCTTTTGTTTGGGGCATTACATCATCATCTGCGGCGGCTACAATAATTACTAAATCGGTTACTTGAGCACCACGGGCACGCATCGCTGTAAAAGCCTCGTGACCTGGTGTATCTAAAAATGCGATTTTTTGATCTCCTACATTTACTGAATAGGCTCCAATATGCTGCGTAATTCCTCCAGACTCTCCGTCAATTACATTTGCTTTTCTAATATAATCTAATAGAGATGTTTTACCGTGATCAACATGTCCCATCACTGTAATAATAGGCGCGCGGTTTACTAAGTCTTCTGGTTTGTCTATAACTTCTTCAATTGACTCTTCTACTTCTGCTCCAACAAATTCTACGGTATGATCAAATTCTTCAGCTACAATTTTTAATGTTTCAGCATCTAATCGCTGATTCATTGTCACCATCATACCTAACATCATACAAGCTGAAATAATTTCAGTTACTGGCACCTCCATCATGGTAGCTACCTCACTTGCAGTTACAAATTCTGTAACCTTCAAAATTTTAGACCCTAATACTTGTGCTTCAGATTCTGCATCAGACAATTCCCTGTGTGCATCTCTTTTATTTCTTCTATATTTTGCTCCTTTTCCTTTGGAAGATTTTCCTTGGAGTTTTTCTAGTGTTTCTCTAACTTGTTTTTGAACTTCTGCTTCTGTGAGCTCTCTTTTTACAGCCACAGGTCTTCTTTGAGCAGCACTGCCTCTTCCTGGGCTTGGTCTTCCAACTCCTCCTGGTCTTCCAACTCCTCCTGGTCTTGCAACACCTCCGGGAGTTCTGTTTTTATTATTTTGACCAGCAACTCCTGGTTTACTAATTCTTTTTCTCTTTCTTTTGGAAGCGTCGTTTTTGTTGGTAGTTTTAGCCTTATCTTCAGGTTTTTTCTTTACTTTCTCAAACTGTTTAAGATCAATAATTTTTCCTGTTAACTTTGGCCCATTTAACTTTTTATATTGTGTCTTTATTGTTTCTGACACTTCAGATGTTTCAGATGTTTCAGATGTTTCTACAGAAGCATCCTCTTTGGCCTTGGTAGCTGGTTTTTCTTTTTCAACTTTTATAGACTCTTCTTTTAGCTCTTGTACTACTTCCTGTTTTTCTTCTAAAACTTTTTTAGAAGGAACTTCAGTCACTTTTTTTTCTACTTTTGGAGCTTCTTCTGGCTTTTTTTCTTCGACTTTAGTAGCTGGCTTTTCTTCTTTAACCAAAGCAGCTGGCTTTTCTTCTTTAACTGTAGCCTTTGGAGTTTCAACAGAAATCGGTGCTGGTTTTGCTAAGGCTTTCTTGGGTGCTATGTCTATTTTACCAACCGTCTTTATTTGTAATTTTTCTGCTTTAGCCTTTAAAACCTCTTCCTTCTTCTCAGCTTCTAGTCTTTTTCTTTCAATTTTTGCATCAAGCTCAATCCTAATTGCTTCTTTCTCTTTTCTCTTTTCTTCGCCTACTTCTTTTGATGCAGCTTTTTTGTTAGCATCTGTTTGGAAACCATCTTGAAGTACTTGATATATTTCACTTGATATTTTTGTAGTTGGTCTTGCGTCGATCTCATGACCGTTTTTCGCAAGATACTCTACAGCTCTATCTAGAGAGATATTTAATTCTCTCAGTACTTTGTTTAGTCTCATTGTTCTACTTTCCGACATATACTCTTGTTAACCTTTTATTTGTAAAAGTATTATTTTTTATTGATAGTTATTCTTCGAATTCTTCTTTTAAGATTCTCTGAACATCTAAGATTGTTTCTTCTTCTAAATCAGTTCTCTTTAACAGTTCCTCAACAGAGGCATCTAGGACACTTTTTGCTGTATCTAAACCAATATTTTTAAATTCTTGAATAACCCAGGCTTCAATTTCATCTCTAAACTCTGTTAATTCAACATCTTCTTCCTCTAAACCTTCTCTTTGAACATCTATATCGTACTTGGTTAACTCACTTGCTAAACGAATATTTACTCCTCCTTTACCAATGGCTTTAGATACTTCTTCTGGTTTCAAGAAAACGTTTACACGTCCTTTTTTTCCATTTCTTTCTTCTTCATATTCTTCAATTTCCATAGAAACAACTTTGGCAGGACTTAAAGCTCTTGAAATAAATAGTTGTTCATTTTTTGTGTAATTGATAACATCTATGTTCTCATTTCCTAATTCGCGAACAATTCCGTGAATTCTTGAACCTTTCATTCCAACACATGCTCCAACTGGATCTATTCTATCATCGTAAGAATCTACTGCTACTTTTGCTTTTTCTCCTGGAATTCTAGCTACTCTTTCAACAGTGATTAATCCATCAAATACTTCCGGAATTTCTTGCTCAAATAACTTTATTAGGAATTCTGGCGAAGTTCTTGATAGAATAATTGCGGGTTTGTTCCCTCTTAATTCTACTGTTTTTATAACACCTCTTACAGAATCTCCCTTTCTAAAAAAATCTGATCTTATTTGTTCACTTTTTGGGAGAACAATTTCATTTCCATCATCATCTAATAGAATAATTGCATTATGACGAATGTGATGAACCTCAGCACTATATATATCTCCTTCTAAATCTTTAAAGTGTTTGAAGATATTTGTACTATCGTGCTCCTGAATTTTTGAAATTAGATTTTGACGTAATGCCAGAATTGCTCTTCGCCCAAGGTCATATAACTTTACCTCTTCAGAAACATCTTCACCAATTTCAAAATCTGGTTCAATTTTTCTAGCTTCTGTTATTTCAATTTCTTCGTTGTCATCTTCTGCTTCATCATCGGCTACAACAACTCTATTTCTCCAAATTTCCAAATCTCCTTTGTCAGGATTTATAATAATGTCAAAATTGTCATCTGACCCAAACTTACGTTTTAGAGCAGCTCTAAAAACTTCTTCTAAGATAGACATGAGTGTTACTCTGTCTATACTTTTCATGTCTTTGAATTCTGAAAACGAATCTATTAATGCTATATTTTCCATTGCATAATCTTCTTAATATGTAATCTTCACTTTTGCTTCCTTAATATTGTCAAATGCTATTACAGCATTTTTCTCTACAGTCACTTTTCCTTTACCAATCGGTTTTGGCTCTCTTGTTTTCCATGTAAGAAAAATTTCTTTTTCGTTTGTACTCACCAAGATTCCTTCTAAATCTTCTTCTTCTGTTTTTACCTTCAGTATCCTGTTGATGTTTTTCAGATATTGCCTTTTTTCTGTTAATGGATGAGAAATGTCTGGTGAAGTGACTTCTAATCCAAAATCTTCTTCTTCTCTATCTAAATTATGTTCTACGTGTCTACTTATGCGCATACATTCTTTTACGGAAACACCTTTATCACCATCCACAACTACTTTAATTCTATTTGCTACAAGAAAAGATAATTCAATTAGGAATAAAGATTCATTATCTGAAATCGCCTCATTCACTAATTTTTTTACTAAATTTTGATCCATATCCCAAGATATAAAAAGAGGGGACTAGTCGTCCCCTTCTTCTTCGTTTTTGATAATTTTCGCTGCAAATATACTAACTTGTTACTTAATAACCAAATAGCTTTTTCTCAATTTTTTTTGTAAATTTAACAGAAATGAATCTTATTCTAACGATAGTGATCTAAAAACTATTTAAATATTTTTATTATGTATAAAATTTTAGTTCCTGTAGATTTTTCTAAGAAATCTGAATATGCGGCAAAAATTGCTGCTAAAATTGGTGGGGAAATTGATTCTGAAATATATTTGCTGCACCTAGTTGAACTTCCTTCGGGGATAGTAGATATGGGAGCTGGAAGTAATTTCAGCATACCTGAAAGCATGATGTATTTAAGAAAAGTGAAAGAAAAAATTCTTGACTTAAAAGCTAGTTTTTTTAGTGATAAACAAACCGTTAAATATTCAATTAAATTTCAAAACCCTTATGAGGGAATAAGAGATTATGTTAAAAAAATTAACGCAGACTTAATTGTTATGGGATCTCAAGGAGTTTCTGACTTTGAAGAAATGATTATTGGCTCTAATACGGAAAAAGTTGTAAGAACCTCTTCAGTGCCTGTTATTGTAGTGAAAACTGATTCTAAAAAATTTAAATTTAAAAAAATAGTTTTTGCTTCAAATTATAAAGAAGAAGATAAAGTAGCTTTCAACGATTTTTTGGCTTTTGTAAAGCAATTTAATAGTGAAATTTATTTATTGAAAATAAACACCATTGGTAGCTTTGAAAGCTCTTCTGCTACCAAACAGAAAATTAATACATTTATAGAAGATTTCGATTTACCAAAAAACACTATTAATATCTATAACGATCTATCTGTTGTTAAAGGCATTACTAATTTTGCAAGAGATATAGATGCAGACTTAATTGCATTATCCACTCATGGAAGAAGTGGCTTGTCTAGCCTTTTTAATAGTAGTATTTCAAAAAGTGTCTCAAAAAATGTTTTACGTCCTGTGGTAACATTTAAAATTTAAGATGGATTATTATTAAATAAAGCTTCTCGAGTTAGTGTTTAAAAGAAGAAGTTGTCATTAATGATAATTATACAAATAGCAAAATCCCAATCTTTTAGATTGGGATTCTTAATGTTGGCCTACAAGGACTCGAACCTTGAATGTCGGTACCAAAAACCGGTGTGTTACCAATTACACCATAGGCCAATAGATTTCATAACGGCTGCAAATTTAAATCAAAGTTTTTATCCTACAAATGTTTTTATTACTTTTTTATTTTTAACAAAGTTTTATAATCTTAGAACGCTTAATACTGCTCTGTTAAACGTTTTATGTCTTATAAATTAGTAAATTCGCCCATACATTTTACAACCTATGACATCAGAAAACTTTAAAAAATGGAATCTCATCCTTGGATGGGGTACTTTTGCTATAGCACTTATCACATATTCTCTTACCCTAGAACCTACAGTTAGTGCTTGGGATTGCGGAGAGTATATTTCTACATCAGTAAAATTAGAAGTTGGGCATCCTCCCGGAGCTCCTTTGTTTCAAATGCTCGGTGCTTTCTTTGCTATGTTTACAAGTGAGCTTACAGAAATAGCTAAAATGGTGAATTTCATGTCTGCTTTAGCGAGCGCATTTACTATTCTTTTTATGTTCTGGACCATCACCAATCTAGCAAAAAAATTAGCGAATAAGAGAAGTGAAATAACAGAAAGCTCTTCCATTGCGATTTTAGGAAGCGCTTTAGTAGGGTCACTAACCTATACCTTTTCTGATAGCTTTTGGTTTAGTGCTGTTGAAGGCGAAGTTTATGCAATGTCTTCTTTTCTAATGGCTATTTTATTTTGGCTTGGCTTAAAATGGGAAAGCGAAATTCATACCCCAAGAGGACACAAATGGCTTGTAATTATTAGTTTTGTTGTAGGCTTATCTTTTGGTGTTCATATTTTGTCATTACTTGTTATCCCCGCAATTTTTCTATTGTATTTTTTTAAAACATACCATACCATCAATTTAAAAACAACGGCAATAGCAACTGTTATTTCAGTACTTATATTGGCTTTTGTCTTTAAATTTTTATTTCCATTTACATTGAAATTTTTCAGTGCATCTGAATTGTTTTTTGTGAATTCAATTGGATTACCTTATAATGCTGGATCCATTATAGCTGGAGTTTTATTAATTGTTGGATTCTATTTTGGGCTTAATTATACACGGAAAAAGGAGAAAATAATTACAAACACAATCATTCTTTCTGTCTTATTCATTATGATTGGTTTTTCATCTTGGTTAATGCTACCTATAAGAGCTAATACTAATACTACCATTAACGAAAATAATCCTTCTAGTGCCAGAGAACTACTAGCCTATTACAACCGTGAACAATATGGAGATGCAAATGTTTTTTATGACACTTACTATTCAAATACCTATAACAGAGAGGTTAATAAAGACAAGCCTTTACGAGATGATAAACCAAAATATGAAAAAAGAAATGGCAAATATGAAATTGTAAACAAGTACAAAGATGTATTGCCAAATACGTCAGATAAACACAAGGGATTTATTCCTAGGATGACAAATCCGGCTGCAGAAGAAATGTACAAAGCTATTGCCGGTATTCCACCAAATAGTACCCGAAGACCAACATTTGCAGAAAATATAAAGTTCATGCTCAATTTCCAATTTGGATATATGTATGGCCGTTATTTTATGTGGAATTTCTCTGGCAGACAAAATGATGTGCAAGGGCAATTAGACAAATACAATGGAAATTGGTTAAGCGGGATTTCTGTCATAGATGAAGCAAGACTAGGCCCTCAAACAAACTTACCTTCAGATGCCTTAGAAAACAAGGGTAGAAATATCTATTTTATGTTACCTTTCTTATTAGGTTTGATCGGCTTATTGTATCAAATTAAATGGGATAAGAAAAATTTCTTTGTACTCTTTATGTTCTTTGCTTTTACAGGCTTTGCAATTATATTTTACACAAATCCTAAACCTTTTGAACCAAGAGAGCGAGATTATGCCATTGTAGGTTCTTTTTATATTTTTGCTATATGGGTTGGCTTTGGCGTATTGGCTCTTTATGAATATTTGAAGAATTTTGCCAATGAGAAAATGGTTGCAATTGCTGTTTCAACAGTTTCATTAGTAGCCGTTCCAACACTCATGGGTTTTGAAAACTGGGATGATCATGATAGATCTAATCGATATACTACTCGTTTAAATGCTCAATCATATTTAGAATCTTGTGATCCAAACGCAATTATGTTTACCATTGGAGATAATGACACATTCCCTTTATGGTATATGCAAGAGGTTGAGGGAGTTAGAACAGATGTTAAATTAGTAAATACTAGTTTATTTGCTACAGATTGGTATATAGATCAGATGAAGCGCGCAACTTATGAAGCACCACCTATTCCTTCTCAATTAAAACATGACGATTATAAATATGGTAGTTTAGATGCTGCTTATTATTTTGAAGAATTATTTCCAACATTGAAGGATTCAACACTTTCAATAAATGAGTACATGCAATGGATTGAAAGCAAGAATAAAGTTACTTTTTTTGATATTGATGGAGATGGAAATGAAGAAAAAGTATTACCAACTAGAAAAATAAGAATTCCCGTAAACAAAAAAAATGTTTTAGAATACGGAATAGTTGCCGCTAAAGATGCTGATAAAATTTTAGATTATATAGACATTGAAATTGGAAGAGGTGTTGCTAAAAATAGAATTCTTATGATTGATATTTTAGCAAACTTTGACTGGAAAAGACCTATTTATTTTACAGGAGGTGCTTTTGCAGATGAAGAATATATTTGGCTAAAAGACTATTTACAGCTAGATGGAATGGCTTATAAATTAGTTCCTATTAGAACTCCAATGAATGTTGAAAACCCAGACGGAACTGTAACAAAGAAAAGTCCGTTTGATATGGGACGTATTGATCCTGAAAAAATGTATGCTAACATTCAAAAATTAGATTGGAGAAATATTAATGACGGAAAAATCTATTTAGACGAGCAGACAAAAAGAAACTCAATCTCAATACGTAATAATTTAATGCGTTTGTCTGATGCTTTTGCGGCGCAAGGCGATACTGTGAAAGCTCTTGAAATACTAGATCTCTCTATAGAAAAAATGCCAATAAGAGACTTTAGTCATTTTAGCTTATCTGTTGGATACCCAGAAATGTATTACCTACTAAGAGAGCCTAAAAAAGCCAGAACAGCTGCAGAAACTTTAATTAGAATTTTCAAAGAACAACTAATTTGGCTAGCAGAATTTCCTGCTGAAAACTCAGATTTAATCTTTGAAGAAATAGACAACAATCTGTTAATGTATCGAAATATTATTGCCACTCAAATAGATAGATTTGATACAGACGAAGAGTATAAAAGTGAGAAACAAGACGAATTTATAGAAACAGTAAAATTATTTAGCCATCTAATGCCTGAAGATTAGTTTTTATGAAATTTTACATAATTAAAACGCCTACAATAGTTCAGAGACTATTTTCTAGTTATCGTTGGCATTTTTTCTTCTGTTCCAAAAGAAGTCTATCTAACTTTTGACGATGGTCCTACGCTAGGAGTAACAAATTTTGTCTTAGAAGAATTAAAGAAACACCAGGCAAAAGCTACTTTTTTTTGTATTGGAGAAAATGTAAAAAAACACCAAAAAATCTATCTTAAAATACAAAAAGAAGGACATTCTGTAGGCAATCATACCTTTAATCATCTTAATGGTTTACTAACTAAAAACAATCGCTATATTGAAAATATTCAACAGGCATCTGCATATATAGTTAGTAAATTATTTAGACCTCCCTACGGAAAATTAAAATCATCACAAGCAAGATTATTGCAACAAGAAGGCTATGAAATTGTGATGTGGGATGTACTTAGTAGTGATTTTGATAAGTCTATACCCCCAGAAAAGTGTTTAGAAAATGTTCTTAAGAACACGACCAATGGAAATATTATTGTGATGCATGATAGTGAAAAATCGAAAGATAAAATCTATTACGCTCTGCCAAGAATACTTGATCACTTTAGCCAGAAAGGATATCTATTTAAAGCTATTATTTAGAGGTACTGCTGAACCAAACCAATTAAAGTATTGGCATCTTGCTCTCCGGTTTGTCTCCATTTCATTTCACCATCTTTATAGATCATGAAAGTAGGATTTCCTTTTACGCGAAGCGCTTCAGCTAACGGCTCATTTTTTTTGATGTCTATCTTTATTACTTTTGCTTTATCTCCTAGAGCAGCAGCAACATCTCGTAAAGTATCTAAATTATTGTCTGCATCTTCCCAATCAAAATAGAAATCTATTAAGACAGGTTCTTCAGCACTAATTATTTCACCAAACTTTGTCATTTTTAATCGTTTTTCTTAGGAGAAAAACGCAATTAACTGCGTTTTCTTGTCTACAAATATAACATTTCTATTGAATTGACCTGATTATCAGTCTTTTTTAAGCTCAATTACAGTAATTTCTGGCCAAATACCTACCCTTCCAGGAAACGCATGATAGCCAAAACCTCTGTTTACATTTATATATCTACCATACTCTTCATACAAACCTGCCCACTGCTTGTATACATATTTTGAAGGACTCCATTTAAACCATCCCGGAATTTCAATTCCCATTTGTAAGCCATGTGTATGACCGCTTAATGTTAAGTGATAGTTTAAATTATCTTGCTTAACTTCTGCCTCCCAATGCGATGGATCATGAGACATTAGAATTTTAAAATCGTCTTTACTTACTCCCTCAGATGCTTTAGAAAGATCCCCTGCTTGTTTAAAACTCTTCCCCCAATTTTCTACACCTACTAATGCAATTTTTTGACCATCTTTTTCAATATATCGATGTTCATTGCACAATAAATCAAAACCTATTTTTGGATGAATCTTTTTTATTTCTTCAAATTGAACTTCTTTTTCTTCTTTGCTTATCCCTCGAATATATTCTGCATAATCATGATTTCCTAAAACAGCATATTTACCATAAGGTGCATTTAGAGTTTCAAACATATCAATCCAATTATCCATTTCACTTGCCTTATTATTTACAATGTCTCCAGTAAATAATAATAAGTCTGAATGCTGATCATTAATCATATCTACACCATATTGAATCTTCTCCTTATTGGTAAAACTTCCTGAATGAATGTCTGAAATTTGTGTAATAGTAAACCCATTAAAAGCATCTGGTAAGTCTTTAAAAGATAGTTGATATTTTAAAACTTTATAGTTGTAGCGCCCTTGTATGATTCCATATAAAAATGATGCAAACGGAATTGCTGCCAACCCCAATGCTATTTGTGAAATAAATTTACGTCTTCCTGAAATGGATTGGGTGGGATTAGTACCAAGCCATGAAATAATTTTTTGACCCAAACGAACTATGTCTTCACCAAATAAGATTATTAAAATAAATACTTTAGGAATTAAAATGGTAATCACCATTCCTGTTGCCATTTGAAACTGTTTTGTCTGACCAGAATTACTAGGTGTGGCGAAAATAACATACAACAAGTTGAGGTATACCAACAATCCTATACCTAACCAAACCCATCTAATTACCCGATTTTTAGTAACCGTTTTTACTGCCTGAAAAGCATAATATTCGAGAACAAAAATGAGTGCTGAAGCAATCAATAAGGGAATTATCCATCGTTGCATAATTGGTGTATTTTATCCTTACAAAGATACTTCAAAAAGAAAGCTCTGATTTTAACTAGCATGTTAAAGTTTTCTTTACGAAATGAGATACAAAATAGGAGTTTACATCAATATTATTAAGAAAATAAAAACATCACATATCCCTTTTAAAACTTAGATTAAAGGATCCTATATGACCTTGCTAATAACTTATGACAATTTTTAGAGATTCTTTTTTTGACAAAATTTATATTTTGTAGTTTTAGCAATTCAATACGTAACTTCATGTCAGATAAAAAACGTCTTTTTTTACTCGATGCTTTTGCATTAATTTTTAGAGGATATTATGCCTTTATTAAAAATCCGAGAATTAACTCAAAAGGGATGGACACCTCCGCTATTTTAGGCTTTACCAATTCTTTGCTTGATGTTATCAAGCGAGAAAAGCCGGATCATTTAGCGGTTTGTTTTGACAGAGGTGGCAGTGTTGCTAGAACAGAGGCTTTCCCGGAATACAAGGCCAACAGACAAGAAACGCCAGAGGCAATTAAAATTGCAGTTCCTATCATAGAAAATATTTTAAAAGCAATGAAAATTCCTGCAGTTGTGTTAGCTGGATATGAAGCTGATGATATTATTGGAACCTTAGCTAAAAAAGCAGAGAAAGAAGGATACCAAACTTTTATGGTTACGCCTGATAAAGATTTTGCGCAATTGGTTTCTGAAAATATTTTCATGTACAGACCTAGGTTTGGAGGTGGTTATGAAACCTGGGGAATTCCAGAAATACAAGAAAAATTTGGCGTAGAAAGACCTGAACAAGTCATAGATTTTTTAGGAATGATGGGAGATTCTGTAGACAATATTCCAGGGCTACCGGGTGTTGGTGAAAAAACTGCCAAAAAGTTCTTAGCGCAGTATGGATCTATGGAGAATTTATTAGAAAATACTGCAGACCTTAAAGGTAAAATGAAAGAAAAAGTTGAAGGCGCTAAAGAATTGGGAATACTCTCCAAAGAATTGGCCACTATTATGTTAGATGTTCCAGTAGAGTTTCATGAAGAAAACTTTAAAATGTGCATGCCAGATATTGAAGCTACAAAAGCAATTTTTACTGAGTTAGAATTTCGAAGACTTACTGATAATTTTGTGAAAACTTTTACCACGGCAACAGATACAACTAACGCAACAAGTTCTGAAACTTCAAACACAACAACTCCAATAGCTTCCAAACCACCAGAAAACCCAAATGGTCAATTTGATTTGTTTGCTGCTCCAGGAACTGGAAATGTTTCAGAACAAGAAAGTGTTCAAGGATACAAAACTATTGCAAATACTGATCATTTTTATCAGCACGTACAAACACCGCTCTCTAGAAAAATATTACTTAAAAAATTACAACAACAATCTTCTGTGTGTTTTGATACAGAAACAACTGGATTAAAAGCATTAGAAGTTGAGCTAATTGGAATTGCTTTTTCTTGGGAAATTGGAAAAGGATATTATGTTTCATTTCCAGAAGACCAAGCTAAAACGAAAGCTATTTTAGAGGAGTTTCGTGAGTTTTTTGAAAATGAGTCTATCCAAAAAATTGGCCACAACTTAAAGTATGATATTAAGGTACTGTCTAACTATGAGATGCCCGTTAAAGGTTCTTTATTTGATACTATGATTGCTCATTATTTGATTAATCCAGATATGCGACATGGAATGGATATTTTATCGGAAACCTACTTAAATTATCAACCTGTTTCTATTGCTGAGTTAATTGGTAAAAAAGGAAAAAATCAGCTTTCTATGCGTGTAGTTCCTTTAGAAGACCAAACAGAATATGCAGTAGAAGACGCAGACATCACGCTTCAATTAAAAGAGCATTTTATAAATGAATTAGAAAATGGTAATGTTACTAAATTGTTTAATGAAATAGAATTGCCGCTGGTCTCAGTATTAGCAGCTATGGAAATTGAAGGGATTAATTTAAATACCGATTTTCTAAAGGAATTGTCTGTTCATTTAACAGAGGATATTAATCGATTAGAGAAAAACATCTTTGAACAAGCGGGTGAAGAATTTAATATTGCTTCACCAAAACAATTAGGAATTGTCTTGTTTGAAAATATGAAGTTGGTAGACAAACCTAAAAAAACAAAAACAGGTCAGTATTCTACTGCCGAAGATGTACTATCTTACTTAGCAAAAGAGCATGAAATTATTGCCAATATAATAGAATATAGACAGTATAAAAAATTACAAAGCACCTATTTAGATGCGTTGCCAAATGAAATAAACCCAAAAACGGGGCGTGTTCACACTGCCTATGCACAAGCAGTTGCTGCCACAGGAAGATTAAGTTCTACCAACCCTAATTTACAGAACATTCCTATCAGAACAGAGCGAGGAAAACAAGTAAGAAAAGCATTCATTCCAAGAGATGAAAATTATGTATTACTTGCAGCTGATTATTCACAAATAGAATTGCGAATTATTGCGGCTTTAAGTGAAGAAGAAACCATGATTGAGGCTTTTAAAAACGGAGAAGATATTCATGCTTCTACAGCAGCAAAGGTATTTAACGTACCTATTGAAGAGGTTACCAGAGAACAACGAAGCAATGCAAAAACTGTAAACTTTGGTATTATTTATGGAGTTTCTGCCTTTGGATTGAGCAATCAAACAGATTTAACCAGAAAAGAATCTAAAGAACTCATTGATTTGTATTATGAAACCTATCCAAAATTGAGAAGCTATATGTCTTCACAAGTAGATTTTGCAAGAGATAATGGCTATGTAGAAACCGTATTACAACGCCGTAGATATTTGAAAGACATTAATTCTAGAAATGCAATTGTTCGAGGAGCAGCAGAACGAAATGCTGTGAATGCACCCATTCAAGGCTCTGCCGCAGACATTATAAAGCTAGCAATGATAAATATCTATAAGCGTTTTGAAAAAGAAGGTTTTAAATCTAAAATGTTATTGCAAGTGCATGATGAATTGGTCTTTGATGCACATAAAGATGAGTTAGAGATCATAAAACCTATTATTAAACATGAAATGGAGCATGCTTTTACAATGATAGTTCCGTTGGATGTAGAAATAGGAATTGGAGAAAATTGGTTGGAGGCACATTAAGTTTTTACAACACTATTCATCATTAAAAACAACTAAAAAGTTTGCTTCATTTTCAACACTTTAAAGAGGATGTTTCTGGAATTTCAATTCCAGAAAAATTTACATTTCCCTTTTATTATGAACCGCATGAATTAGCTAAAATAGCTACTAAAGAGCTACAAACATACTTAGAAAAACAAACAGATTTTGTTCATAATTTTGGACTTTACAATGATAAAAATAATGATTCTATTGGGAAAATGTTTGGTGTATTAGTTGTTAAAAAAGCAGACAACACTCTTGGATATATTGCTGCTTTTTCTGGGAAATTAGCCGATAAAAGTTTGCCTAAAATATTTGTACCTCCAATTTTTAATATGAGGACTGAAGGAAGTTTTTACATACGTGGAGAAAAAAAAATTGAAGAAATTGGAGCAGAAATTCAGCTACTAAAAAAAGACAAAACGTATATCTCTTTAAAAAAAATAGTAAAAAAAATTAGTAAAGTAATTAAAGAAGATTTAGCTACCCAAAGAAAGAAAATGAAGACTTCAAAACTAGCAAGGAGACTTCGAAAAAAAGAGGCTAATACAAATTTAGATAAAACTAATTTTGATATTTTCAACAAAAAATTAACACAAGAAAGTTATAATGATCAGTTTTTCTACAAAGAACTTCAAGAATACTATTCTTATAAAGTTGAAGAAAACAATAATCTGCTAGCTGATTTAGAAAATAAGATTACGAGTTTAATAGAATTGAGAAAAGAGACCTCTGCTATTCTTCAAAACACCTTATTTGAAAAATATCAATTTTTAAATCAGCAAAAAGAAACAAAAGGATTGCTCGCTATTTTTAATAATCCTTTAGTAAAACCACCAGCAGGTGCAGGAGATTGCTCCGCCCCAAAATTATTACAGTACGCTTTTCAGAATCAGTTAACGCCGATTGTTATGGCAGAATTTTGGTGGGGTATCTCCCCAAATTCTGAAATAAGAAAACACAAAAACTTTTATCCTTCATGCATAAGTAGGTGCAAACCTATTTTAAGTCATATGTTAGAAGGCATTGAAATGGACGAGAATTTATTGATTAAAAACATATCAGAAAAGGAAGAATTGTCCATTATTTATGAAGATGATGATCTCATTGTTGTCAACAAACCACCAGAGTTTTTATCGGTTCCTGGAAAAGAAATAAACGATTCTGTGTATACTAGGATTAAACAGCAATATCCAACTGCTACAGGGCCATTAATTGTACACAGATTAGACATGTCTACTTCTGGTATTTTAGTACTCACCAAAACAAAAGAAGCAAACAAAATATTGCAAAGTCAGTTTATTAAACGAACTGTAAAAAAAAGGTATGTAGCCTTATTAGATGGACATCTAAAAGAAAAAAGTGGTGTTATACAACTTCCTTTGCGTTTAGATATAGATGACAGACCAAGACAATTAGTTGACTTTATAAACGGAAAAAAAGCCGAAACCAATTGGACTCTGATTAATCATAAAAACGGCAAAACACGTGTGTACTTTTATCCAATTACTGGTAGGACTCATCAATTAAGAGTTCATTCGGCTCATAAAGGAGGATTAAACACTCCGATTATCGGTGATGATCTTTATGGAAAAAAAGAAAATAGATTGCATTTACATGCGGAATTCATTGAATTCATACATCCATCATCGAGAGAAGTAATAAACTTTACCATTAAAGCTAATTTTTAAAATAGCAATTCGTAATCTAACTTAGATTACAAAAAAACACACAAATTTCTTAACATATATTAATAATGTTGTGTATTATTTGATTTTTATTAATATTTTAACCATATTTTATTTATTTTTAACAGATATTTAGAAAAAATTGTAAGACCCCTCTTTATTAAGTATACCTAAACTGAACTTTTAGATACATTATAATTAATGTCTTTAAATATCGTTATTATACGTAATTTATGAAATCTACTATAACATTTATTTTTTCCTTGGTAGTTCTTAATCTTTCTGGACAGAACATTCACCATCAAATGATTAGTTCTCAAGGATCTTCTAGCCTTACAGGTTCTGGCTTAATAGTAAATCAAACTATAGGGCAACAATCTATTACTGGAAGCTTTACTGGAAGTTTTTCTGTACAACAAGGCTTTCAGCAATCTTATTGGTATAATTATTTATCTAATTCTAATCCAATACTTGTTTCTGCCTCTCCAAACCCCTTTCAGGAACTAATTCAATTTAGTATCTCTAATTTAAGAAATGAAAAAATAGCTATACAAGTTTTTGATATTAATGGTAAGGTTTTATATGTAAAAGAACATTTTGTAGAAAATAAATTAATTACTATAAACCTATCCAATTTATCTGCTGGAATGTATTTGGTAAAATTAAACAGTAAAGACTTTAATCACTTTTCAAAAATCATCAAAAAATGAAAAACCTCTATTTATTTTTATTCCTAATTTTTATTTCAACTCATATTAGGGCTCAAGAGATATACTTTTCCTCTGGAAAAAATACCACTAACTTTGATTATAAAAGCTCTAATGGCACTCATGAAAATTTAAATTTCAGAAGTGGTACTGGAAATTACTTTGAAGTAGGTTATGTTCATGGTTTAATAAATTATAAATTATTATACTCTATTGGCTTCACTTACAATGAGTATAATTCTAAAGCATCTAATTATTCAACAAACTATTCTTGGAAAACAAAATACATAGGAATTACAAATAAAATATCTTTCAACCTTTCTAAAGAGTATTCAGAGTGTAGTCACTATGGTTCTGGTCTCAGAACCTTTGTCTCTATTGGTTTTAACACCTCTACATTAACAAGTGGAGAACAGTATATTAATAATTATTACTACAATTTAGTTGGAAATGAAGATTTTTTAGGAATTATTGTTCAACCCTTTGCGGGGATAAATTCTCAATATAATATTTCAAGAAGTTTCAAATTAACTATTGGATATAGTTTTTCTAAATCATTCGGTTTATTAAATGATTCAGCTGAAAAGTTGTCATTTAATAATCATCAATTTCAGTTAGGGTTTCAAATTTCAATTTTTAGATAAATTCACATGAAAAAAATAGTATTACTTTTTTTGTTTTTTAGTTCAGTAGTTTTGAGTCAAACCAGAGGTATTTCTTATCAAGCTTTGATAATAGACCCTATAACACAAGAACTACCAGGTGTTAACAATAGTAATGCACCTCTTGCTAATAAAGATATTTGTTTGAAATTTTCAATAATTGATGAAATAAATGTTCTTGAATATGAAGAAATTTTCTCTGTAAGAACAGATAATTATGGAATGGTCAATCTAATTATTGGAACCGAAGTTAGAACCGGTGGGTACGCTTCATCTTTTGAAGACATTCAATGGAGTTTATTGCCTAAAAACTTAAAAATAGATTTAAGTACTGATATTGGTTGCACTACTTTTACAGAGATAAGTAATTCCCCGTTTACAGCTGTTCCTTTTGCTTTGTTTGCTGTAAACACTGTAGACAATCCTCTTATTTTAGAAAATCAAAGGGAGATTGCGCTATTAAGAGCTTTGATTAGAGCGACTCAAATAGGTGCGGGTTTAGATGCAGATGGAGGCTATACCCCAGAAGCAACTACTTTTTTTATTAACAGTGTAACTTCATTAAAAGAAGCTGATATTGTTTTAGACAATCAAGTAAAAATAAATGAAAATAATATAAATGCTAATACAGGCTCAATAACAACAAATACTTCTAACATTGCATCCAATACTATAAATATTAATAACAACACAACTGACATTGCAACTAAAGTTGATATAACAGATATCGTTGACGACCTTGTCTCTGGAGGAACTACTGTTCCTTTATCAGCAGAGCAAGGAAAAGTACTAAAAGCTTTAGTTGATTCATCAGTAAATATTATAGTAGAGGACGTATTAACATCTTCAAGTACCATAAATGCTTTATCAGCAAATCAAGGAAGGGTATTAAAAGGTCAAGTTGATACAAAAGTTGCTGAGAATGCTGCCATCACTGCAAATACTAATACTAAAATTACTTACGATGCTAAAGGTTTAGTAACCGCAGGTAGTGCTGCAACAACAGCTGATATTAATGCAAGTACTGACAGAAATTATGTGACCGATGCTGAAGCAGTAATCATTGGCAATACCTCTGGTACAAATACAGGAGATCAAACAGCTGCTGAGGTTGTATCAACTGCTACAGGTGCCATAGTAGCAACTGACGTACAAAGCGCAATTGCCGA
>Ga0209405_1000616_pt1 | contig 28553 bp, 25 predicted proteins | sample COGITO_mtgs_1105_6_FD_184803 | JGI IMG/M metagenome (GOLD analysis project Ga0209405, IMG submission 184803) | Pelagic marine microbial communities from North Sea - COGITO_mtgs_110516 (SPAdes) (version 2) | ecosystem: Environmental > Aquatic > Marine > Epipelagic ...
CTTTCAGGACCCGGCTGTCCCCGGCCCGGATCGCGTGCCAATCACCGCGCATGAACGCCACTTGAGATATGATCGGGCCCAGAACAATGCGCCCGGCCAACGTGTTGTTCATCCGTAAAACGGCACGCAACACCCACGGCAAACGCGCCCAGACGGCAGGATCAAGGTAGTTGGATTCCGGATCATCATAGGGGTCTGTCAGACGGTCGTCGCGGTGATGGGCCAGATGGGTGTCCCGAAATCGCACATACGGGATAAACAACCCCGGCGAGACGACGGCCAACGCCTCATTGGCGCGGCGCGACGTAAAGGGATGCCCATGCAGCACCTCATGGCTCAACGAGGAATGCAAGACCAGCGCAACGCTTAGCACGATCACACCACCCCACGTAGACCACAAGGGCAGGACAAACACGGCGCACACCCAGACCAACGCGCAGCCCACAAACAGACCCAGCGTCACCCACTCCACCTGCGTGGCCGCAGCGCGCGGAACCCGCTTGGCTTGGGGTGTAGTGGGCAGGGACATGAGGGGCAGGCTCCAACAGGGATCACAAAAAACCCTATCGCCCGGCCTGCCTGCGGGGCATTCCGAATATAGTTAACAAACCTCGCTTTATGTGCGAAAAATCACCAGATGAGTGATTTAGTCGACAAACGGGATCGCGCCGACAGATTTCGCCGCAGACTGGCGCGCGCCATGGCAACCTCGGGCACGAACCAAAGTGCGCTGGCGCGCCAAATCGGGGCGGATCGATCGACCATCAGTCAAGCGCTGACGGGGGACGGCGCGCGGCTGCCCGGTGCACATGTGGTCGGGGCCTGCGCGCAGGCTCTTGGGGTGTCGGCCGATTGGCTGCTCGGGCTGTCGGACCGACCCGAAAGTGCGGCCGCCCTGACGGCCGCCGCGCTGACACTGACCCAAGCGCCGCGCGCACTGGTCGATGAACGTATCTTTGGCTGGCACCAAGAGGCCGCAGGCTACAAAATCCGCCACGTGCATGCCGGACTGCCCGACATGCTGAAAACCCAACAGATACTGGAATGGGAATACCGCCCCCATCTGGGACGCACCACGGCGCAGGCCATCAACGCCTCGCGGGATCGGCTGAACTGGATGCGTGCGGCGCGTTCGGACTATGAAATCGCCATGCCGCTGCACGAAGTACAAAGCTTTGCCGCAGGCACCGGATATTACGCAGGCCTGCCTGCACAGACCCGGCACGATCAGCTCGATCACCTGCATGATCTGACAACACAGCTTTACCCGCGGCTTCGGGTGTATCTGTTTGATGCGCGCCAACTCTATTCCGCACCGATCACAGTATTCGGGCCTCTGCTGGCCGTGCTCTATACGGGCGGGCACTATATGGCATTCCGCGACCGCGAACGGATCGAAACACTGTCGCTGCACTTTGACGAGCTGGTGCGACAAGCCACGTTCACAGCGCGCGACATCCCCGATCACCTCACCAGCCTGCGGTCCCTGATCCCACAGACCCAGGACTAAGGTTTTGTCTTGGTGGGCCAAAAGCGGAAAATAAATAATGTCGTGCGCGCGCCAGCGCGCTCCTTTGGGTTACACCTTGGGGTCGGGATTTTCGGTATGGCCATCCACTGAAATCACCTGCCCCGACACCATACGCGCAGCGTCCGATCCCAGAAACACCACCATGTCCGCGACATCCTCAGCCGTCACAAACGATCGCATCGACGTGCCCGACGCATAACCCTCATAGACCGCGTCGCGGGTCATGCCTTTTGCGGTGGCCTCGCGGGCCAACACGCCTTCCATGCGTGGGCCCTCAACGGCACCGGGACAGATTGCATTGGCACGAATGCCAAAGGGGCCGGCCTCCATCGCGACGGTTTTCATCAACCCGATGATCGCCCATTTTGCGGCGGCATAGGGTGCGCGATTGGGATAGCCATAGATGCCAGCAGTGGACGAGGTAAACACAATCGCCCCGCGCCCTGCCGCCTTCATGCCCGGCAGGGCATGTTTTGCGGCCAGAAACGCCCCCTCAAGGTTCACAGACACACAGGTGCGCCAATTACTCAGCGCCACATCCTCGACACGTGCAGTCGGCCCCGCGATCCCTGCATTGGCACATAGCACATCCAGCGTACCAACCTCTGCCAGAACCTCGGCGACGCGCGCCTCGTCAGCGGCGTCGCACAAATAGCCAGTGACGCTGGCAGGCAAGGCCGCCAAGGCATCGCCATCAACGTCGGTGACAAACACAGCATGCCCCGCCGCCTCATAGGCACGCGCCACCGCCAGCCCAATGCCAGAGGCCCCGGCCGTGATCAAAACACGGCGCATAGATGGTGCTGCGGTCATGGGCGCTGCCCCACCGCGCGCCCCGCCCCTTCGGGCATCGGCAACCCGGCATGGGCCTCGGCAATACGGCCAAGGGCTGCCAGAATGGGCGCAGACGGCTCTGACGGGCGGCGCGTCTCAAGGCTGACATGCAACAGGAAATGTTCACCAGTCGCCAACAACCGCTCGCCCGCAAACATCTCATGAAACAGATGCAACTTCTTGCCGGCACCGGCCAACACCTGCGTGCGCACCTCGATCAACGTGCCGGCATGCGCCTCGTCCACGTGTCGAATATGCGTCTCTGCCGTGAAATAGCTGCCGCCGGTTGCGATATACTCCGCATCACAGCCAATCAGCGCCATGAAACGATCCGTCGCATCGCCAAAGGCCTGCAAATAGCGCGCCTCATTCATGTGGCCGTTGTAATCCGTCCAATCCAAAGGAACCGCGCGGCGCACCGTCAGGATCGGGGCAGACACATCATCCAGATCATCGGCATGCGCGGCCAGTACAGTGCCTGCGCGCAATTTGGCCTCATGGGCATTCATCACAGCCCCCGCACCCCAGTCGTTGGCTTTGAGGGCGCGCATCATGCCGACCAGATTGTCGTCGCGCGCCTTCAACATCTCGGCAATGGTCATGTGCCCGGATTGCGCATCCGACTGGCCCGCAATCAGATCAACCAGCGCGTCCGTGAATTCAGGAACATCCGTCAACTTGGTCCATGGGAACTGCAAACAGGGGCCAAACTGCGCCATGAAATGACGCATGCCAGCGTCACCACCCGCCGTGCGATAGGTATCAAACAATCCCATCTGCGCCCAACGAATGCCGAACCCCATGCGGATCGCCTCGTCAATTTCCTCGGTGGTGGCGACACCGTCCTTGACCAGCCACAAGGCCTCGCGCCACACCGCCTCAAGGAAACGATCCGCGATATGGGCGTCAATTTCCTTGCGAACCCTAAGCGGATAATGACCCAAATCGCGCAAAATCCCTTCGGCCTTTTCGACCAGCGCCGTATCCGTCAAGGGTGATGGGACGACTTCTATCAACGGCATCAGATAGACGGGGTTGAACGGATGGCAGACCATGATCTGATCCGGGCGGACAGCACCCTCTTGCAACTCCGACGGCTTAAAGCCGCTGGTGGACGACCCGATAATGGCATCCGGCGGGCAATGCGCCTGCACCGACGCAAGCACCTTGTGCTTGATGTCCAGCCGCTCGGGCACGCTTTCCTGGATCCACGCCACACCGCTGACAGCTTCGGCCATCTCCGCGTAAAAGGTTAACGTGCCCTCCTGCGGCAGCGCCACATCCGTCAGGCTGGGCAAGGCACGGCGCGCCTGCGCCAGAACCGGGGCCAGCTTGGCCTCGGCATCGGGATCGGGGTCAAACACACGTACGTCCCACCCGTTCAGCAAAAACCGTGCAGCCCAGCCGCCGCCAATCACACCACCGCCAATAATCGCCGCTGTCATCATATTGCTATCCACACCCATTCTCTTGTTCGATATCCATTAAAATCCAGAACCTGTCGGGCGGCCGTGATCTGGTCGCCACGCGCCTTGCCAACGCGGGTCGCGATAAACCCAAAGCTGCCATCCGGCGTTCCAACCGCAAGCGTATTGTGATCGGGGTCCGTCCACACCACCCACAAATCGCGCTGCGTTTCATCTGCATAGGTCAGCTGCACGATACCAGTGGCGCGCAGCGTCATCTGCGCGGTGCGCCCATCGTCTTCGCGCCATCCGGTACCGCGACCCGACACTCTAAAGCCACTAAGCGCCCAAGGGCCTCCAGCCGTCGCCTGCACACCCCAATCGCCATCGAACCTGACCGGATCAAACCGCTGGATCGCGCCAATGGGCACCGTGGGATTGCGGATAAGCGACGGATCGGTACGCATATTTGAACCATCCGTACAGGCCGCCAGCACAAGCGCAAAAAACGCAATTGCACCAAAGCGGTGCACAGTCAGTGCACAGATTGTGCACGTCCTGTGCATTGCCGTTTTCACGCCGTCGGGGCCTGCTTTACCAGCCCCAGTTTCTCGCGGACCTCTGCGGCACCAATCACCCGCGCGCCCATATTTTCAATGATCGTGCCCGCCCGTTCAACCAGTTGCCAGTTCTGGGCCAATTCACCCTTGCCCAGCCACAAATTGTCCTCAAGCCCGACACGCACATTGCCCCCGGCCAGCACAGCAGCCGCCACATAAGCCATCTGATTGCGCCCCAGTCCAAAGGCCGAGAATGTCCAATCGTCAGGCACATTATTGACCATCGCCATAAACGTATTCAGATCATCCGGCGCGCCCCATGGCACACCCATGCACAGCTGCACCAGCGCAGGGGACTCCAGCGCGCCGTCCGCAACCAGTTGTTTTGCATACCATAAATGACCCGTGTCAAAGGCTTCGATCTCCGGCTTGACGCCCAGCTTGGTCATCATGGACCCCATCGCAGTCAACATGCCGGGCGTGTTGGTCATGACGTAATCAGCTTCAGCAAAGTTCATCGTGCCGCAATCCAGCGTGCAGATTTCAGGCAAGCATTCGGCCACATGCGCGACCCGCGCACTGGCCCCGATCATGTCGGTGCCCGCCGCGTTCAGAGGCAATGGGGTCTCCACATCGCCAAAAATCATGTCGCCGCCCATACCCGCCGTCAGGTTCAGCACGACATCGACGTCCGCGTCGCGGATGCGATCCGTAACCTCTCGATAATACTCAAGTTTCCGGCTTGGGGCACCCGTGTCCGGGTCGCGAACATGGCAATGCACAATCGCAGCCCCCGCCTTGGCGGCGGCGATCGCACTGTTGGCGATCTGTTCAGGACTGCGCGGTACATGCGGGCTGCGATCCTGCGAGCCACCCGATCCGGTCACAGCGCAGGTAATGAAAACGTCACGGTTCATAGAAAGAGGCATGGGCGCAATCCTTGTTGTTTTTTTCCAGTTTCGCGATCAAAACAAAGAGCGCAGGTCAAAAAACGAAAAAACATGTCAAAAACCGTAATTCTTGTACTGCAACAAACAAACACACTGTCTCTGGCCGCGGCGGTGGATCCGCTGCGGGCTGCAAATCGCCACGCGGGGCGCGCGCGTTTTGACTGGCAGTTCGCCACGCCCGAAGCGCGGGACGTGATGCTGACGTGTGGGCTTGGCGTTCCAGCGGCCCCGATCCACAGGGTGACGGGCTGCGATCTGCTGATCGTGGTCGCAGGGTTCGATCTGGCCGCACAGGCCACACCACATCTGATGGCCAGCCTGCGACGACTGGCGGGACGCGATACAACAGTGATGGCAATCGACGGGGGGCCATGGATCACGGCACAAGCGGGCCTTTTGAATGGGCACCGCGCCACCACCCATTGGGAGGATCTGGACAATTTTGCAGCCGCCTTTGACGAAGTCGAAACTGTGAATGCGCGCTATGTCGTGTCGGGCCACCGCTGGACCAGCGGTGGGGCAGCACCCGCGCTCGACATGATGCTGCACCTTATACAAACGCGACTTGGCGACAGCGTGGCGCGCCAGGTCGCCGCCGGGTTCATTCACACAACGCGGCCCGCACCGTCGGATCCACAATTGCGCCACCCCCCCGCACAGGGCCACAGCGCGATCACCGCGCGCGCGCACCAGCTGATGGAGGCAAACCTCGAACAGCCCCTGCCCTTGACAACCATCGCAACACATCTCGGGCGTAGTCCGCGCAGCCTGCAACTGCACTTTCGCCGCACTTTGGGCATCACAGCCAAAGCGCACTACCGCACCCTGCGCCTGACCGAAGCCCACCGGCTCCTGACACAAAGCCGCCTCAACCTACAAGATATTGCGCTCTCCACAGGCTTCAGTGGCACATCTAGCCTCAGCCACGCCTATACGCTACAGTACGGCATGTCCCCAAGCAAAGCACGATCCAGTCTTCATCTCGCCCAATAAACTCCCCCCGGAGGGCCGGGCAGACATCACACCTGCCCAAGCCAATTGGGGGCCAAAGACACTAATACGGCATCGGGTGCGCACGATGGGCCGCTGTAATCTCGGCCATGACCTCATCGCTCAACGTGAGATCAGCCGCCCCAATCGCGACCTCCAACTGGGCCATATTGGTGGCCCCAAAGATCACGGAACACATGAACGGACGCGTCATGCACCAGGCCAGCGCCATCTGGCTGGGATCCAGCCCATGGCGGCCCGCAATGTCCAGATAGGCATCGACAGCCGCAAAAACGCGGTCGGTCTTGCGCCCTCCCATGTCCGAATTCAGCGACATGCGCGAGGCATCAGGCACAGCGCCGTCCTGATATTTGCCAGTCAAAAACCCTGCAGCCAGCGGCGAAAATGCCAGCAAACCAACGTCCTCATATACGCTCAACTCAGCCATGTCGGTGTCATAAAGCCGGCAGAGCAGCGAATATTCGTTCTGCATGGATGCAACACGTGGCCCCCCCGTCCGCTCCGCTGCCGCAAGCCATTGCGCGGTGCCCCAGGCACTTTCGTTAGACAGACCAAAGGCACGGATCGTGCCTCGATCCACCTCCGCCTGCAAGGCACCCAGACAGTCTTCCATGTTCTGGCGCACTTCTACAGGGTCGGGGCCTGTGGGGTCATAGTTCCAGTTCTTGCGAAACATGTAGCTGCCGCGATTGGGCCAGTGAAACTGATAAAGATCAATATAATCAGTCTGTAAGCGGCGCAGCGATCCTTCAATGGTTTCGGGAATGGACTCTGCTGTAATGGGGGCCCCGTCACGAACATACCCCATGCCTTCGCCGGAATGCTTGGTCGCCAGCACCATGTCCTGACGCGCCCCGCCCCTTTCAAACCACAAGCCGATGATGCGTTCTGTGCGCCCGATGGTTTCGGCGCTGATGGGGTTGACCGGATACATCTCGGCCGTGTCGACAAAATCGATACCCGCGGCCAGGGCGCGGTCGATCTGCTCGTGCCCCTCTTCGGCGGTGTTTTGCGTACCCCAGGTCATCGACCCCAAACACAATGCCGACACCTCTATGCCAGTTCGCCCCAGTTTGCGTCGCTCCATGCCGCGTCCTTTTTATACGTCTGCGTTGGGACCTGACCCTAACGGGCGATGCGTGATGGGCAAGTTAATTTTCTACCGCCTACCGCGCGCAACGGACTTGAGAACAAAAATAGAACGCGTATAGTGAAACCATGCCAAATCCCCATCCTCTTTTGCAGCGCGGACCGATACGCGATACGCCTTGCCTGCCCCTGTTGCCAAAGGGCGACACGCACGGGTTAGGGCCGGGGTTGGCGTTGGGGCGGGTCCACGAGGCCTGTGGGCCTGCGCGCCACCGTCTGGCCCTGTGGCTCGTGGCGCAATGCGATGGGCCAGTGATCTGGATCGCACCAGACTGGAGCATTGATCGCCTGAATCCCTGCGGAATGATGCCCTTTGTCGATCCGGCCCGCCTGATCTTTGTGCATCCCAAACGCGCCGAGGACGTATTGTGGAGCATGGAAGAAGTGCTGCGTGCAGGCGCTATTCCGCTGGCCGTGGCGGACTTGCCGGGCCTGCCCGGCTTGACGGCCATCCGGCGGATGCACCTGGCGGCGGAAACCGGGGGCAAAACGAATGGGCGCGCGCCCTTGGGCCTGCTGCTGACGCCGGGCGTGGGCGGTGCCCAAGGGGTCGAAAGCCGCTGGCACCTGACACCCGATCACAAATGCGATCCCGGTGCATGGGCCCTGACACGCCTGCGCGCGCGCACAGCCCCACAACAAGCATGGCGTGTCACCCGCACCCCGGGCCAGCCCCTGCCCCGTGTCGCACATACGATCAAAGCGGCGTAAAACAGAGCACGCAGTAAGAGACCGTGAATAAATCGCATGCTAGCGTGTTATAACCTAATCGGGCCACGTCGCCGGTCTGACACGCACAAGCAAAAAGGGTCGATCATGCAACGCAGACTATTCCTTGCCAGTGCACTTGCCACACTGGCCGCGCCCAGTCTGGCCGCACCACGTGCCTATACAATGGGGCCAGAGGGGGCGACCATCACCTATACATTCATGCTGGGCGGTGCCCCGGTCAAAGGGACGGTGCCAATTGATCGCGCCGATCTGATGATCGATGCGGGCAACCTTGCCGCCTCGACGGCCGATGTCACAGCAGACGTGCGCCGCGCGCGCACCGGGCTGCTATTTGCGACCGAGGCGCTGAAATCGCGCAGCGTACTGGCGGCCGAAGACTTTCCACTGGCCCGCTTTCAATCAACCAAAGTGACCCTTGGCACAAGCGGACGTATCTCGGACGGGGCCACGCTTGAGGGGGTGTTGACCCTGCGCGGCGTGACCAACCCCGTCGCGTTCGACGCACAACTGTTCCGCGACCAAGGCACCGCGCGCGACGATCTGCGCAAGTTGCGCGTGACCCTGAACGGCACCGTTAACCGCAGCACATATGGGGCCACAGGCTTTAGCGATCTGGTCGAAGACGCTGTGCAAATCGAAATCAAGGCACAAATAGAAACCGCCACATAAGACCGGCATCTGTCGGAAACGGGCAAGGGCACGCGCACCGATTGGGTCAGAGTACGCAATTATGCGCATGCTCATTTCCTTTGCCGCCCTCTTTCTATCGGTCATCCTGCTGCAACTCAGTTCAGGCGCGCTTGGACCGCTCGATGCACTTTCAGGCTTTGCGCTGGGGTTCAGCACACAAGACATTGGTATCTTGGGTTCGGCGCATTTTCTGGGCTTCTTTATCGGATGCTGGTGGGCCCCACGCCTGATGGGCAGCGTGGGCCACTCACGGGCCTTTGCCGCCTTTACGGCCAGCGGTGCCATTGCACTGATCGCACATATGCTGATCCTTGAACCAACCGCCTGGGCCGTGATGCGGATCGCATCAGGAATGTGCGTGGCCGGATGCTATACGGTGATCGAAGCCTGGCTGCAGGCCAAGGTCACCAACGAGACACGCGGGCGAGCAATGGGGGGCTACCGCCTTGTAGATATGGGGGCGTCGCTGACGGCGCAGCTTTTGATCGGTGTGCTGGAACCGGCCAGCTACGTCAGCTACAACATTTTGGCTATCGTATGCTGTGCGGCCCTGTTGCCGCTGACGCTGACCACATCGCAACAACCCGAAACACCCACCTCGCCGCGGCTGCGCCCGCGCCTTGCGTTCGAACGCTCCCCGCTTGCAGCAGCGGCAGTGATCGTAGCAGCGCTCTCCAGCGCGTCGTTTCGCATGGTCGGGCCAATCTATGGACAAGAAGTGGGGCTCAGCACATCGCACATCGCATGGTTCCTTGCGTCCTTCGTTTTGGGCGGGGCGCTTGCACAATATCCAGTCGGATGGCTGGCAGACAAATACGACCGGCGCTGGGTGTTGATCTGGCTGTCAGCGGCGGCCATGGCCAGTTGCGCGATCACCGTCATGGCAACCCAGTTGGGCACAGTCGGCATCATGCTGACTGCAGGGCTGTTCGGGCTGACGACATTTCCAATCTATTCCGTGGCCGCGGCGCACGCGCATGACTTTGCCGACAGCACGGAACGGGTCGAATTGTCTGCAGCCCTGATGTTCTATTTCGCAGTCGGAGCGATTGCCGCACCTTTTACCGCATCGGCGCTGATTGATGCATATGGGCCAGCCGCGCTTTTTGCCATGATCTCAGCCGGACACGGGCTGCTCATCCTCTTTGGCCTCACACGGATGCGCGCGCGCGCAGCACCTACGAAACGTACGCGCTATATCTATGCGCCGCGCACCTCCTTCTTGATCGGGCGGTTGACAGGGCGCAGCCGCGACCGGGACTAAGGCGCATGTATCTGGCCCTTTTCCCGGGCGCGCCGCACTGCTAAACGATCAAAACCCATGCAAAGGCCCAGTTATGCAGCGTCACCTGATTACTTCTGCCATTCCCTATATCAACGGGATCAAACACCTCGGCAATCTGATCGGCAGTCAGCTGCCCGCCGACCTATATGCGCGTTACCAACGCGCGCGCGGCAACGAGGTGCTGTTTCTCTGCGCCACGGATGAGCATGGCACACCTGCCGAACTGGCCGCCGCCAAGGCAGGCAAGCCAGTGGCAGAATACTGTGCAGAAATGCATGCCGTTCAGGCCAAGATCGCCGCCGGGTTTGGCCTGTCGTTCGATCATTTCGGGCGCTCGTCCTCTCCGCAAAACCATGCGTTGACACAGCATTTTGCAGGGCGGTTGGCCGACGCCGGGTTGATCCGCGAAGTGATGGAAAAACAGGTCTATTCCAATGCCGATGGGCGCTACTTGCCGGATCGTTACATCGAAGGCACCTGCCCCAACTGCGGCTATGACAAGGCGCGCGGGGATCAGTGCGAAAACTGCACGAAACAGTTGGACCCAACCGATTTGATCGAACCCCGATCTGCGATCTCAGGGTCCACAGACCTTGAGGTACGCGAGACAAAACACCTGTACTTGTGTCAATCCGCGCTCAAGGATGAGCTGGATGCATGGATCAACAGCAAGACAGATTGGCCCATTCTGACCACCTCAATCGCCAAAAAATGGTTGCATGACGGGGATGGTTTGCAAGATCGCGGGATCACACGCGATTTGGACTGGGGTATACCAGTGCGACGCGGCGACGCCGATTGGCCCGGGATGGAAGGCAAGGTGTTTTATGTCTGGTTCGATGCCCCGATCGAATACATCGCCTGTGCCGGCGAATGGGCAGAGGCAAACGGGGGGGCTGATTGGGAACGCTGGTGGCGAACGGACAAGGGTGCTGATGACGTCCGCTATACGCAGTTCATGGGCAAGGATAACGTTCCGTTTCACACGCTCAGCTTTCCGGCCACCATCCTTGGGTCGGGCGAGCCATGGAAAATGGTCGATCACCTCAAGTCGTTCAATTATTTAAACTACGATGGCGGTCAATTCTCTACCAGTCAGGGGCGCGGGGTCTTTATGGATCAGGCGCTGGATATATTGCCCAGCGACTACTGGCGTTGGTGGCTGCTGTCCAACTGCCCCGAAACCTCGGATTCCGAATTCACGTGGGAATTGTTTCAGCAGGGCGTAAACAAAGACCTTGCCGATGTTCTGGGCAATTTTGTGAGCAGGGTCACCAAATTCTGCCGCTCGAAATTTGGCGAAACCGTTCCTGATGGAGCGCCCTACGGAGAAAGAGAAGAGGCGTTGATCGCCGATCTAAACACCCGCATCGCGCGCTACGCCGCAATGATGGAAGCCATGGAAGTACGCAAGTCCGCCCAAGAGTTGCGCGCAATCTGGGTGGCTGGCAATGAATACCTGCAAGCCGCTGCACCTTGGGCCACCATAAAAGAAGACGAAGCGCAGGCTGCCATGCAAATCCGCATGGGGCTGAACCTGATCGGCCTCTATGCGGCACTGTCAGCACCCTTTATCCCTGACGCTTCCGCAGCCATGCAAACCGCAATGGGGCTCGATACGCTGGACTGGCCGCAAGACGCCGGTTCTTCTCTTCGCCTTTTGACCCCTGGACACGTCTTTACAGTGCCAGAAAACCTATTTGGCAAAATCACGGACGAAGCCCGAGAGGAATGGCAAGAGCGGTTTTCAGGCGTGCGAACCTAGACTTGGCATTTCAGGCGCGGGTTCTGCCCATAAGCGGGACAACACACTGGGACAGATGGGCTGCACTCAGTTTGAGCGACATGATCGTTTGCCAGCCCTAAGAAACAAAAGTGGCCCTCACATCGTATCGGGCCGCTTTTTCCTTGCTGAGGATCTACACTAAACATCAAATGCCAGACACTCCGCAACAGGCCTGCTGCCCGCAACAGGCCTTCTGCAAATATCAAGCATCAAAACTCTTCCCAACCGGTGTTTGCAGTCAACGTTTCCGGCTGTGTCGCCAGCGCAGTATTCCCTGCTGATGCAGGAAAAGATAAACGTGTTGCAGACCCAGAATAGACATCTCCGGCCAACGACCTCGGGGCTGCAACAACAGACGTACTGCCGATGTGAAATTTTGCCACTGCCTTGGCAAGCGCGTCAGCCTCTGCTGTCAACGCATGACTGGCAGCCGTTGTTTCCTCGAACATTGCTGCATTTTGTTGGGTCACGTGATCCAGTTCGTTCACAGCCACGTTGATTTCATTCAAACCCGCAGACTGTTCTCGCGCCGAACTTGCGATGTCGGCCACACGTTCGGAAATCTCAGACACCGACGACACAATCGCAGACAGGGCCGACCCAGTACGATCAACAAGGTCGACTCCTTGCTGAACTTGATCCGCGCTGTTGAAAATCAGCGTATTGATCTCTCGTGCCGCATCAGAAGACCGCTGAGCGAGGGCGCGCACTTCTGTTGCAACCACCGCAAAGCCACGGCCTGCTTCACCGGCGCGCGCCGCTTCGACGCCTGCATTCAGAGCCAACAGGTTTGTCTGAAACGCGATGTCATCAATAACTGATGTAATTTTGGATATTTGCTGCGACGATGTTTTTATCTCATCCATCGCCTGCACGGCCCGGCTCGCCACATCACCGCCCTGCTGCGCATTGGACTTTGCGTCTGCAGACATACGACTGGCAGCGTCCGCGCCTTCAGCGGCGGACCGAACAGAAGATGTCAGTTCATCCAATGCAGCGGCGGTTTGCTCTAATGTGGCAGCTTGCCGTTCCGTGCGCCGCGACAAATCATCTGCGGCAGTTGTAATTTCCGACGTCTCACTTCGGATTGACTCCACGTTTTGTGTGACCGCCCCCACCGCAACCCGCAGGGATGAAACGGCGAGATTAAAATTGGCGCGGAGCTCCTCGTAGTCCGGGGGGAAACTATGCGTCAGATCGCTTTCAAGGTCACCGTCCGACAGCTTCTTAAGTCCCTCGCCAAGTGCCGCCACGACGGTATTCTGATCTTCGGCTACCTGTGTTTGCTGCGCCCGCGCATCCCGCATTTCTTGTTCAACTTGCGTGACGTCCGAACCAAGCAAAATGAATCGCTCAACAACACCATCCCGAGATCGGACGGGTACAAACCCTCCGTCGATGACGGTAATTTCCTGTTGCGCGGACATAATTTCTATTTTGCCGTGCCAAGGATCATCAGAGAGGATAGTGGCCGCCAGATCACGCGATCGCGCGCCGCCTGTTTGGGTTGCCTGCAATATGTCTGCAAGCGTTTGCCCGATGAGGCATCCATCATCATCCAACAAACGGGCTTGGGCAACACCATTCATGGACAAACATATCCCCCGCGCGTCGAAATCCATGCGCACTTGAGATCCATCAATACCAACAAGGATCGCAGCGTTGCGCTGTTGGACTGTGCAATCGTTCCATTCAACAACCGCACCGATGTTGCGCGATTTATGGTCATATGCTGGATTGACCTGAACCAACATGTCACGATCACCAATGCGAAGAGACACCGCAGAGGACGTGCTGCTGTCCTTGCGCTCGGCACTTTGCAACACTGCCTGCTGGATTGCGGGCAACCGAGAGAGATCAAGGCCCACCCACGCTCCGGCTTTTGCGTCCGGCCACACCTGCATTAAATCGGGCATTAGATCATCTAGCAGTGCCGCACAGACCGGATTTACAAATCTGACTTTACAGGTTTCATCAACCATCATCATGGATGCGGAACTTCCCTCAAAGGCAGTGCTTTTAAACGCGGCCTCTCGTTGCAGCGTTTGTGCGCTACTCAGTCTGTTGCGGAACTCTTCCAAACGTTTCGCGATAGCCCCTATTTCGTCACCCCGCGCAGTGTACGGGACAGTCACGTCAAACTTTTTGCGCGATATGTCACCCATCACTTGGCCAATCTGCTCCAGCGGACGCGACATGGCGTGCCACAAATACAAACTGATCCCAGAGAGTGCGAATAAGAACACAAGCCCGCCAATCATGATGGCGCGGGATTGCTTTGATACGAGCTTGGCCAGCGCGTGTTCCTGGGTCCAATGCGTAAGCACGACGCCTGACACTTCACCACCATCCCCAAACAAGGCCGGTGTGGCCACCATTAGCCCATTTTCTGACCGCGCGCGCTGCGCCGTATCGATCACGACTTGTGCAAGAGACAGCGTTTCAGGGGTCTGCATTCCAGCGCCAGAGGTCTCGTATATCACCGTGCCAGTAGCATTCATCACCAGCGCACCGATCAAATCCGGCTGCGCCGAGGCTGTCACACCCGCGGTTATGTCCGCAACCGCGACTGAATTGCCAAATTTGATGGCCCCGCCCATCTGCATCGCGAGTAAGTTGGTTACATCAGTTGCACGGTCTGCCGTAGTGGCAGAAATCAGTTCCCGCTTGTCTATGTGATCGAACCAGATTTTCGTGACCACGACCGATAGGGTCATAAGCCCAGCGATCAGTGTCGATTTGACAAGAACACTGTTGAGTTTTGAAGCCTTCAACCACGCGAGCCGAGGAGTATCCATGGTTTCACCTATCGTTATGACGTGCCGCACAGAATATGCATCGGGCAACTGGATTGGTGATGTCTCCTAAATCAGCACTCTTACCGTGCGATTAATGTGAGCCAGTTCATCGCAAAAAGTCAGAACCTTTTGCGACATTATTGTTAAGCGAATATTCATAAAACCGCTGCAAGCTATCTGCAGTTTGGCAAACGCTGACCACGCGAAACCAGCCAACACAAACTAAGGTGAAGCATTGAAAGTAAAAAGGTTCTTCCCATCAATCTTATATCCATTGATAAGCTCAGCCGCGGTTTGCGATGTCAGCCAGGATTCCACCTGGATGGCAAGATCGTGACGAACATGGTTGTGACGCGCTGGGTTCACGGGCAAATATCCGTACTGATTGAACAAATCCGGATCACCGGCAAACAGCGAAACAAGATCGCCCTTGTTCCTAAAATTCAGCCAGCTCGCACGATCCGCAAGCGTGTAGGCGTTCAGCCCAGACGTCGTGTTCAGCGCGGCTCCCATTCCTGCACCAACAGCCTTGTACCAAACGCCAAACCCGGCCGGATCCAATCCTGCAGAGCGCCACAGCGCCAGTTCCTTCTTGTGGGTTCCGCTGTCATCGCCGCGACTGACAAACGCGACTTGCGCGCCCGCAATAACGTTCAAGGCGGCGCTTGCCGAGGTGGCGTTGCGCACCCTTGCCGGGTCATCGGTCGGTCCGACAATCACGAAATCGTTGTACATAATGTCACGCCGATGGGTGCCGAACCCTTGAGCAACAAATGCGTCTTCGGCGGCGCGCGCGTGCACCAGAATGGCATCCACATCCCCGGATTGACCAAGCCGTATCGCTTGTCCTGTTCCGACAACCAGCAGCTGCACTTCGATGTCGAGGTCTTTGGCAATTTCGGGCAACAAAACCTCTGCCAGACCAGAGTTATGAAACGACGTTGTGACGGCCATTTTCATAACGTCACGCGCAGATGTAGTCGTCCCCAAACACGCCAGAAAACATGCAATGGCCAAGCATTTCATGTCACGATATCCCCTTTTAAAAAGGCACGCGCCTGATGTGTTTCGGGGCGGCCAAGAAATGCAGACGCATTGCCGCGTTCATGTATTCGCCCATGCAACAGGAACATAACGTCATCAGCAAGTCGCCGCGCTTGCCCCAGATCGTGCGTCGACATCAGCAGGCGGGTGCCTTTGGCCCGTTCTTGCAGCAATATCTGTTCGATCTCGCGTTTTGCTTGCCCATCGAGCGAGGCGGTCGGTTCGTCCAAAAACAGGACTTGCGGTCCGGTGATCAAAGCGCGCGCAATCGCCAGCTTTTGCTGTTCACCACCTGACAAAACAGTGGCAGGTCGATCCAAGGCGTCCCCAAGCCCGATACGATCTGCCCAATCCGCAGCCATCGCGTGCGCCCGCGATTTCGCCATCCCACGGATAAGCAAGGGATAGGCGATGTTATCCAACACGGAACGGCGCAACATTACGGGGCGCTGAAACACAAAACCCTGGTGATGGCGTGCCTGTTCAAGGCCGCAGGCCCAGTTGATTTCCCCGCCGGTCAGCCGCGCTGTGCCATGCATCAAACGCAGCAATGTTGTCTTGCCTGATCCGTTTGGGCCGATGATCACTGTCGCGCCTTGACCCTCAAGCGTTGCATCAATTGGACCAACCAACACCTTGCCACGCCACGATGTTTGCGCCTGCACCATCGTCATCGGAAACAGACCACTCACCACCGCCCCTCCTTTTCGGTGCGCCCAAGCCAGTGGATCAACAGGTTGATTGAAATAGTCAGCAAAATCAGAACAAACCCCAGCGCAAGCGCCAGAGAAAACGCGCCCTTTCCGGTTTCAAGGGCAATCGCTGTCGTCAAGACACGGGTGGCGTGATCGATGTTGCCACCCACAATCATTATGGCACCCACCTCGCCAATGGCGCGCCCGAACCCCGCCAATGACGCCGTCAACAATGCGCGCCGGGCATCCCACAAAAGGGTACGTATTTTTTGCGTTTGCGTGACATTCATCGAAATCAAAAGGTCGTGGTATTCTGACCATAAATCCCGCAGCGACTGATGTGCGATGCTGGCCACAAGTGGCACAATAATAATGACTTGCGCGATGATCATTGCGGTTGGGGTGAACAGCAAGCCCAGCACGCCAAATGGCCCGGAGCGCGACAAAAGAATATAAACAACCAAGCCGACAACAACTGGCGGCAGACCCATCAACGCGTTCAAAACGGCGATCACGCTGCGGCGCCACCGAAAACGCCGGATTGCCAACAGCGCCGCGAGCGGCAGGGCAATGGCGGATGCGATAACCAACGCAGTCAGCGTGACCTGAAGCGACCTGAGGGTAATTTCCAACAAGTCCTGATCCAGACCCACAATCAACCAAAACGCCTGAGAAAGCCCGGCCCACAGGTCGCTCATGACCCTCTACTCGCGTCATAAATGTGCCGAGTGACCGATTTCACGGACAACCCCCAATGCTTCACGTTTACATCGTGTTTTCAAAGTCGATCAATGACGGCAACCCATTTCTTTGAACAGTGCCGTTTGCGGCGCGATGATTGCGATTTGCGAACTTGGGGGCACTGATCGCAACCAGAGTTATAAGTCACCCTTTGCTTGTGCCTGAACTGACAAGACGACTGGTCAAGACGCGACCCGTTTTTTGACTCTATTAATTTAATTCGTGCTAAACTTATTCTAAGACCCCAACCATAAAACCACGGGCAACGTGAAAAGGTCTTGGCCTCGCTTCGCAGACAGAGAATACTCAGCCCAAAGGCATACTTGGGAGGGTATATCGTGTCACACATCACCACCGATGTTCTAATCATTGGGACGGGCCCCGCCGGGTCGGCGTCAGCAGCGCTCTTGTCGACCTATGGCATCCAGAACATGGCCGTGAACCGATATCGGTGGTTGGCGAACACGCCACGCGCCCACATCACCAATCAGCGCACCATGGAAGTTTTGCGCGATCTGGGCCAAGACATCGAGGCAGAGGCCTATTTGCACGCGACTGAACAGGAATTGATGGGCGAGAACGTGTTTTGCGAAAGCCTCGCCGGCGAAGAGATCGGGCGCATGAAATCCTGGGGTACGCATCCGCTGTCCAAGGCCGAACACCTGCTCAGCAGTCCAACCTTTATGAATGATTTACCCCAAACCTTTATGGAACCCATCCTGTTCACTGCCGCCTGCAAACGCGGCACCCAAGCGCGGATGAGCACAGAATACCTGCGCCATGTGCAAGATGCTGATGGGGTCACAACAACCTGTCTGGACCGACTAACCGGAGAAGAAGTGACAATCAGGTCCAAATACCTGATCGGTGCGGACGGCGGCAATTCGCTGGTCGCTGAACACGAAGATCTGCCAATTGAAGGCAAGATGGGCGTTGGTGGGTCCATGAATATCCTGTTCCGTGCGGATCTAAGTAAATATGTAAAACACCGACCCAGCGTCTTGTATTGGGTCATGCAGCCCGGCGCAGACGTTGGCGGGATCGGCATGGGCCTTGTGCGCATGATCAGGCCTTGGAACGAATGGTTGATCGTTTGGGGCTATGACATCAATGAACCCGCCCCTGTGGTCGACGCCGCTATGGCGACAGACGTGGCGCGCCAACTGGTCGGTGATCCCGAGCTTGAGATCGAATTGCTGTCCGCCAATACGTGGACGGTCAATGACGCCTACGCCACGCAATTGTCCAAGGGCCGCGTATTCATCATGGGGGATGCTGCGCATCGTCACCCGCCCTCAAATGGGTTAGGCTCTAACACCTCCATTCAGGACGCGTTTAATCTGTGCTGGAAGCTGGCCGCCGTGCTTCAGGATCAGGCAGGCCCTGCGCTGCTGGACAGCTATAATACCGAACGTGCCCCTATCGCCAAACAGATTGTCACCCGCGCCAACCAATCCATCGGCGAATTCGGCCCGATATTCGAGGCCTTGGGCATGACAGGCGGCACGGATTACGACGTGATCAAGGCCAATATGGACGCACGCTGTGGATCGTCAGCCGAGGCCGAGGCACAGCGCGAGGCGCTGAACAAAGCCATTGCGTTCAAGAAATACGAATTTGACGCCCATGGCATCGAAATGAACCAACGCTATGCCTCGGACGCGATTGTGACTGATGGGCAAATCGCACCTGCCTTTGCGCTTGATGCCGACCTGCATTATCAACCGACAACCAGCCCCGGTGCCCGTTTGCCGCATGCTTGGGTCTATGACGCGGAAGGGGGCAAACATTCGACCCTAGATCTGGCAGGCGGAGGGGCCTTTGCGCTCTTTACCGGATTGGGCGGGCAATCCTGGGCAGAAGCTGCATCTGCGGTCGCACAGGAACTAGGCATCAAACTGCGCGTTCACGTGATCGGCCCGCGCCAGAACTACATCGACCACACAGGCGACTGGAGCCGCGCGCGCGAAGTTGGCGATGCAGGATGTATCCTGACGCGGCCAGATCAGCATGTGTGTTGGCGTCACGCGACTGTTCCAGATGATCCGACCGCCGAATTGCGGCGTGTTCTGACCGCCATCTTGGCAAAGTGACCAGCAAGGGGGCGGCGCGTCCGGTTAGGGTACAAAATACCGTGACGCCCCCGTGTTTATCATGCGGCACTGCCGCCATGTCGCGAACACGCCGCCGGCTGCGGCGGTTTGGATTGCCATCGCTCAAAATGCGAACGATTCTCGTGCGGTTGAGCGTCACAAACCCGACAACGCTCCGATCTCGGCCAAGCCTGAACTAAGTCGTTCGTCGTCGAAATCGCGCAGAATCGCGGCCGCTTGGCGATGGCCTCTTCGTCACTTCGGTCTGATTTTCCCATTTACGCCAGTTACTTGGCGCGCATCTTGCAGTCCTTTGGAACAGTATGCGCCGCCTCCGGATCGCACCAGTACATGTACCACAATACAATACAGACAGATCGCATTGCGGTTTTTTGTTGACCGACCTGATATGCCTGTGCACCATCATACCGTCATCAATTCAGGGGAGAGAGTGATGAGCATCACGATCCGCGGCATCGATTTTCAAGACAACTTGGACAACGACATGGGGCTTGAGTTCGTGAACCTCAGCCATCGCTTTGGCTATCAGTGCCCGAACTGGCCCTATTTCAAAGACGTCGCGATCGAGCGCAAACACTACATGGCCAAGTCCGGCGTTCTGTCCCAAACCATCACCACCACCATGCACGTCACAACGCATATCGACGCCCCGGCACACGTGGTTCAGGGCACGCCCTTTATCGACGAAGTGCCCCTGCCCCACTTCTTTGGCTCTGGTCTGGTCGTGTCGATCCCGAAAAAGAAATGGGAACAGATCACAGGCGACGATCTGGAAAAGGCCTGCGGCCACGCGATCCGCAAGGGCGACGTGCTGATCATCAACACAGGCTGGCACAAACAATACGAGGACGGCGATTATTTCGCCTATTGCCCCGGTCTGGTGCCGTCTGCTGCGGATTGGATGGTGGAAAAGGGCGTGAAAGTGGTCGGCCACGATACCCAAGCCAACGACCACCCGCTGGCCACGGCCATTGGCCCGCAGCGCAACGGCCCGATCCTGCCGCATCTGGAAAAGGAATACCTTGAATGGTCGGGCGGAATCCCTTGGGACGTGGCTTTTCCTGAATGGGAACCTGTGCACAACAAACTGTTTTCAAACGGTATTCTGGGTATTGAAAACGTGGGCGGCGATCTGGACGCGGTGACGGGCAAGCGCGTGACATTCGCCTTTTTCCCATGGAACTGGGATCGCGGTGACGGCTGCATCATCCGCCTTGTGGCAATCACCGACAAGAAACAAGCCTACCGTATCGAGGCCGGGGAGGCATTCTGATGCGGCTCAAGCATTCGCCAGATCACGCGCAGGGATTAACAGCATGAACACGCTCGACAATCCGCTGACCATGTTCGACGTTTCGGGCAAAGTCGCTTTGATTACGGGTGCATCCGGGGCCTTTGGGGCCGTTGCTGCGCGTTGCCTGTCTGGGGCGGGCTGCAAGGTTGTTCTGGCTGCTGGCAATGCCAATGTCATGACAGACGTCGCCGCAACCTGCACTGGCGAAACCCATCAGATCAACGCCCGTCCAGACAGCGAAGCGGCTTGTGACGAGATGGTCGCGGATGCCGTCCGCGCGTTTGGCCGCGTCGATATTCTGGTCGTTGCCTCAGGCATGAATAAAGTGGCCAAGATCGAGGATATGGAGCCTGAGACGTTCAAAGGCGTCATGGACGCAAACGTGACACAAAGCTGGCTCATCGCACGCGCTGTGACCAAACAGATGAAAGCCCAAGGCGATGGCGGCAAGATCGTTTTGGTGTCCTCTGCCCGTGGTTTGTTGGGCCATCCGGCAGGGTACACGGCGTATTGTGCATCCAAGGCAGCAGTGGATGGCATGACCAAAGCGCTGGGATGCGAACTGGGGCCAACGGGCATCACCGTCAATGCGATCGCGCCCACTGTATTCCGCTCGCCCTTGACCGCATGGATGTTTGAGGAAACGCCAGAGGCGACAACAGTCCGCAACGGCTTTTTGGCACGCGTCCCCAAAAGCCGGTTGGGAGAGCCCGAAGACCTTGCGGGGCCCCTGTTGTTTCTGTCCTCAAAGGCGTCCGATTTTTACACTGGGCATATCCTGTATGCTGATGGCGGATATACTGCGGGATGAATGGCGCGCGCTCAATCGCTGTGATCGGTGCCGGATTGATGGGGCATGGCATCGCACTCACCTTTGCACGGGCCGGGCATGACGTGTCGATCACGGACCCCGTCGCGGATATGTTGGCGACAGCCCCTGCAAGGATCAGCGAAAGCCTTGAGTTGCTCGGCGCAGATACAGCCGAGATCACACAGGTCCTCACGCGCATTAAGCTATGCGCTGAATTGGCCGACGCGGTGCGCCATGCAGATATGGTGTTTGAGGCCGCCCCGGAGAAGCTGGAGCTGAAGCAAAGCATATTTGCACAGATCGAAGAACATGCGCCGGGAACGGCAATCCTCGCCTCCAACACATCTGTCATACAGATCACCAAGATCATGAGCGGGCTCAAGACCCGCCACCGCGCGCTAGGCACACATTGGTGGAACCCGCCGCATATGATCCCGCTGGTCGAAGTGGTGAAAACCGAATGGACCGATCCGGTGCTGGCGCAGGGCATGATGGATGTACTTGCGGATGCGGGCAAAACCCCTGTCATGGTCGAAAAGGATGTGCCCGGGTTCATCGGGAACAGATTGCAACACGCCCTGTGGCGCGAGGCAATCAGTTTGGTCGAAAATGGCATCTGCTCGGCCCAAGCGGTCGACGACGTGGTCAAGGCCAGCTTTGGGCGGCGTCTGGCCGTTTTGGGGCCGCTCGAAAACGCCGATCTGGTCGGCATGGAACTGACGCAGGACATTCACAAACAGGTCCTGTTTGACCTCGAAACCAGACCGGAACCATCGCCCTACCTGCAAACATTGCTGGACGACGGGCGCACAGGCATGGCGGCGGGCGCTGGACTGCGCGCATGGAATGACGGTGATCTGGCCGCCACAAAAGCGCGCGTTGCAGAGCACTTGAGACAGCTGGAAAAAATTCTGCCAAAGTAATCACGCAATCAAGCCCGAACATACGGGCAATTCTGGGAGGAATAATAAAACATGACAAAGACACTCATCACACGTCCAAGCCGTCGCAGGTTTTTGACGGCAACTGCCGCAGCCATTGCAGCACCGGCCATTCTGACAAGCACCCGTGCCTATGCGCAAAACAAGACCCTGAAACTTGGGTTTGTGAGCCCGAAAACCGGCCCGCTGGCAGGCTTTGCCGAAGCCGATGACTACATCATCGAAAACATCAAACAGACCTTTGCCGGTGGTTTGCAAAACAACGGCTCTGGGTGGAACGTCGAAATCCACTACCGTGACAGTCAATCCAATCCCAACCGCGCCGCCGAAGTCGCGGCTGACCTGATCTTGGGCGAAGAAGTCGACATCATGTTGGCCGCCGCAACGCCAGACACCACCAACCCGGTGGCCGATCAATGCGAAATCAACGAAGTGCCATGCATCACCACGGATGCCCCATGGCAGCCTTATTTCTTTGGGCGCGGTGGCAATCCGGCAGAAGGGTTCCAAAGCACCTATCACTTCTTTTGGGGCCTTGAGGATGTGATCGGCGTGTTCCTCGATATCTGGGGACAAAGCGGAGCAGCCAAGAAAGTTGGGGGCCTGTTCCCCAATGATGCGGATGGCAATGCATGGGGCGATGCCAGTTTGGGTTTACCGCCTGCGCTGTCGGCGGCTGGATACGAATTGACCGATCCGGGCCGCTATCAGCCCTTGTCGGATGATTTTTCAAACCAGATCGCAGCCTTCCGCGATGCGGGATGCCAACTGGTCACCGGTGTGATGATCCCGCCGGATTTTGCAACCTTCTGGGCACAAGCAGCACAGCAAGGGTTCACGCCCAAGGTCGCGACCATCGGCAAGGCCATCCTGTTCCCATCTGTCGTCGAAAGCCTGGGCGAGCGGGGCGACGGTCTGACTTCCGAAGTGTGGTGGTCACCGAACCACCCGTTCTCGTCGTCTCTGACACAAGCGTCTGCCAAGGATTTGGCCGACGGGTTCACAGCCGCGACGGGCCGTCCGTGGACACAACCCATCGGATTCAAGCACGCTTTGTTCGAAGTGGCCGCAGACGTCATTGGCCGGGCCGCGGACCTCGACGATCCAGAGGCGATCACCGCAGCCATCGCGGCGACAAATCTGGACACAATCGTCGGCAACGTGAACTGGTCCACCGGGCCTGTGCCCAACGTGTCCAAAACCCCGCTTGTCGGCGGGCAATGGCAGCGCGACGGCGACACGCTTGACCTGAAGATCGTGGCAAACGCACAGCAACCCAACATCGCCACCACCGGCGAGCTGAAGTTGCTAGGCTAAGTGACTGTGCCGCAACGGGTTTCATCCGTTGCGGCCGTCTTTTCCGGAGGGCATGATGAACGCAATTCTCCAACTTGATGGTGTGTCTAAACGCTTTGGCGCGATTACAGTCGCAGACGAGCTGAGCTATGACCTGCAAGCGGGCGAAGCGTTGGGGATCATCGGCCCAAACGGGGCGGGTAAAACGACGATGTTCAACCTGATCACCGGCACATTGCCCTCAGACAGCGGGCGGATCACCTTTCAGGGTCAGGATGTCACGCGCCAGTCCGCGGCAAAACGCTGCCGTATAGGGATGGCCCGCAGCTTTCAGGTTCCTCAACCATTTTCCGGCCTCAGCGTGTTTGAAAACGCGATGATCGCCGCCACACAAGCGGCCCGGCTGACCGGGCGTGCGGCAGAACAGAAATGCCTTGATGTGCTGGACCAGACGGCCCTGCTGGACAAGGCGAACACGTTGGCAGGCAGTCTGACCTTGCTTGACCGCAAACGTCTGGAATTGACCCGCGCCCTGTGCACAAATCCAAAATTGCTGATGCTGGACGAAATCGCAGGCGGGCTGACAGAGGCGGAGTGCGTCAGCCTGATCCAAACGATCAAGGATATTCACGCAACAGGCGTGTCCATCATCTGGATCGAACATGTGGTGCATGCGCTGTTGGCCGTGGTGGATCGACTGATCGTCATCGATTTTGGCCGCAAGATTGCCGAAGGCAACCCGACACAGATCATGGCCAGCCCCGAAGTGCAGGAAATCTATCTGGGGATCGAAGTTGATGGCTGAGCCGCTTTTGTCGATCAAAGGGTTGGATAGCCACTATGGCGATTTTCAAGCTCTCTATGGGGTCGATATGTCGCTCGCCGAGGGCGAAGTGCTTGCCATCATCGGGGCAAACGGGGCGGGTAAAACGACGCTTATGCGCTCGATCTCGGGGTTGATGTCCAACGGTGCGAGCCAGATCACCTATCGCTCCCAGCACATCGGGGCCTTGCGCGCCGACGAAGTGGCCGCACGCGGCATCGCTTTGGTGCCCGAAGGGCGGCAATTGTTCCCTTCCCTGTCGGTCGAAGAAAACCTGTTGATCGGTGGGCGCATGCATCGCAAGGGGCCGTGGGATCTGACAGCGGTCTTTGAACTATTTCCAATCCTCAAGGAACGCCGTGCCGTGCCCTCGACGTCCCTGTCGGGTGGTCAGCAACAAATGGTCGCCATCGGCCGCGCCCTGATGTCGAACCCCGATCTGATCTTGTTTGATGAAATCAGCCTTGGGTTGGCCCCCATCATCATCAAGTCCATCTACGAAGCATTGCCCGGAATTGTCGGCACAGGCATGTCCGCGATGATCGTAGAACAGGATATTTCCAAGGCGCTTTCAGTGTCTGACCGCCTCTATTGCCTCCAAGAAGGCCGCGTCGCACTCGAAGGGGCCTCTAATGAGGTAAGCCGCGAGGCAATCAGTGCCGCATATTTCGGAGTGACGTGATGGATTGGGTAAATGCACTTGTTCAGGGCACGTTGCTGGGGGGACTTTATGCGCTGTTCGCCGCTGGGCTTTCGCTGATTTTTGGCATCATGCGGCTGGTGAACATCGCGCATGGCGATCTGATCGTTCTGGCATCCTATTTGGGGCTGGTCGTGGTGACGGCGACGGGTATGCATCCATTGCTGGCACTGGCCGTGGCGGTGCCTGCGATGGCGGTGCTGGGGTATGTGTTGCAACACGGTATCCTCAATCAAACGCTTGGTGATGATCTGCTGCCCCCCCTGCTTGTGACATTCGGCCTTTCTGTCATCATTCAGAATGCACTGCTCGAAGGGTTCACCGCTGACCCGCAAAAGATGAACGCAGGCGCTATCGAGACCGCAAGCGTTTCAGTGGGCAGCCTGCAACTGGGTGTGCTGCCTATCCTCACGTTCGCAACGGCCGTGGGGGTTATCGCAGCCTTGCAATGGATGTTTTACAACACCGCCTTGGGTCGGGCCTTTCGCGCGGTCTCTGACAATCAGGAAATCGCGCAGCTTATGGGGCTGAACCGCCGCCATATCTTTGGTCTGGCCATGGGCTTGGCCTTGGGAGTGACAGCGATTGCGGGCATTTTCCTTGGCATCCGCACCAGCTTTGACCCGTCAGCGGGGGCAAGTCGGCTGATCTTTGGGTTTGAGGCCGTGATCATAGGCGGGCTGGGCAATCTGTGGGGAACTCTGGCAGGCGGCGTCATTCTGGGCGTGTCACAAACGCTGGGGGCCAAGATTGACCCCGGCTATCAAATCCTTGCAGGGCATATCGCGTTTCTGGTCGTGCTGGCCGTGCGCCCCCAAGGTCTGTTCCCGCGGGTGAGCGGATGAAGGTCACGCGCACTTCCCCCGCTGCACGCATTGCCGCGATTTTTGGCCTGCTGGTGCTGATTATTCTGGCGGCTGGCCCCTATTGGGCAGGACGCGCGGACATGCGGCTGATGAGCGAAATTTTCCTCTACCTTGCCTTGGCCAGCCTATGGAACCTCATGGCGGGCTACGCAGGGCTTGTGTCCGTCGGCCAACAGGCCTTTGTCGGATTTGGGGGCTACATGCTCTTTGCGCTTACGATATTCGGTGGGCTATCGCCGGTCGTTGCGATTGCAGGTGCCGCCGTTCTGGGCAGCTTGATCGCCGTGCCCGTGGCCGTGCTGATTTTCCGGCTGCGCGGGGCCTATTTCGCAATCGGCACGTGGGTTATGGCCGAGGTGTTCCGCCTGACCTTTGCGCAGGTTTCCGCACTTGGGGGCGGATCAGGGTCATCGCTCCCGGTGGGGATTGTGCGTTCCATGGCAGATGGGCGGGCGGCACGCGAAGCGCTGAGCTATTGGCTCGCGCTTGGGATGGCTGTGGTCGTCATCGCCGCCGTCTATTTCTTTTTACGCTCGCGCCAAGGGCTCGCACTGACAGCCATCCGCGACAATGAACTGGCTGCTGGCAGCCTTGGCATCGACATATGGCGCACGAAATTTGTGGTCTACATCGTAACTGCCGGTCTGACTTCTATGGTGGGTGCGCTCATCTTTCTTCAAAAGCTCAGGATATCGCCCGATGCCGCATTCTCGGTAAATGACTGGACCGCTTTCGTGATCTTTATCGTGGTGATCGGTGGCATCGGTACGCTCGAAGGGCCGATCATCGGCACCTTGATCTTTTTCGCCCTGCGCGAAACGCTTGCTGATCTGGGTTCGACGTATTTGATGGTGCTAGGTGCGGTGGCCATCGTCATCATGCTGAAGGCCCCCAAAGGGGTCTGGGGTCTGATCCGCAGCCGTTATGATTTTGAACTCTTCCCTCTCAGTTATCGCGTGCACCATGATGACACGGACAAATGAGCCTGATCGGGGTTTGACCCCTCTCAGAATTCATCAAATTCTGGAACGTTGCCGATCCTCACAAGAAATGTGGGCATGCCAACTTCCCCGGAATTCGGATCTTCGCTGACCATGTAGGCGTCTGCCCCCACGCATGCGTCCGACCTCGCCTCTCTTTCCGCACGATCCTGCGCCTGCGAAGCATTCGAATACTCAAACTGCTTGTCGATCTTTAAACCCGCTGGCCCACCGCGCGCGGCTTTTGTCTCTACATATGTTTGGCAAATGTAATGAATCTTTGGTGCAGTCTCGTCTGAGGGCGTCATGCATGGGTCCTTGGTGCAATGGGAAAGTATGGATCGAGCGACATAAGCTGGTGTGATCCGTGCACGACAATCGACGGACAGTCACCCCCCAAATGACAGGCGTCGCAAAGCATCGCAATTTTCAAAAATGACGGAGTGCCATAAAGACCGGGCAGACGCAGCCCGCCGGGAAACTGTGCAACACTGGCGACGCCACAGCGCCTTCAGATATCAAAAATGACCGTCTTCTTGCGAGTCTTCAGCTCGTCTTCGACCCCTTTGATGGTCTTGGTGATCTCAGTCACATTCGCCAAGCGTTTCAGGGGTCTGTCCAAAAGCTTTATTTCATCCTTCGCCGACTTGACGACTTTCCCCAGCTTCTTACCCGCACCTTCAGAAAACTTCTCTTTCAAAGACAAGAGGTTGTACTGTTGGGTCACTTCTTTCTTGATCCATTTGGTGTCGCGCATCTGGCCGGTCGCCGTCTCAACGACATTATTCACTTCGACCAATTTCATCATCGCTTTGCGGATTTCGAGTTGGCTCGCTGTTTTATCGTTTTCCAGCTTTTTGACTTGCTCGCCCAGTTTCTTTTCACTGGCCTTCAGCAGGTCGATATCATTGCCCAACACAGTCAATGCAGCCGTCAGCGAACCGGTGCAGGTTTCAAAATGGACACCGCGGTGTTTCCACTTGGCCCATTTCTCGCCCTTGTCCAAACCCTCGCAAAGTGTCTGTAGTTTTTTCAACTCGTCTGCCACCAGTTTTTTCTTGTTGTCCATGCTGCTTAGATGCGAACTGAACTGGCTGTAAATTGCAGCAATCGAACTGATGATGGATAGCGGTGCCGTCGGAGATAGGGTGACAAAGCTGCCAACGATGGAGGCCCCGTTGTAGGCCACGTTGCCCGCCCGTTTGGCAACGACGACGGCTTGGGCATTATACCGATTGGTAAAGTCCTTTTTCACCATGTCGAATTTACGCATTACCGCTTTGACCCAGTTGTCAAAGGCAAGCGCTATGTCGTCATTGAATTTGGTCACCAACGCAGCGAATTTGAACTTGAACGATATGTCCACCAACTTGTTGCTGCTTCCAATGGCTTGCTTCGCCTTGAGATTGTGCATCTTTGTGCTAAGCACATCGACGCCCTTCTGAAACCAACGATCCGCGACCTTACACAGCGCCTCATAGGCTGCGTCCAATTCAAGAAAGAGGGCGTTGTTGTT
>Ga0209405_1000646_pt1 | contig 27988 bp, 26 predicted proteins | sample COGITO_mtgs_1105_6_FD_184803 | JGI IMG/M metagenome (GOLD analysis project Ga0209405, IMG submission 184803) | Pelagic marine microbial communities from North Sea - COGITO_mtgs_110516 (SPAdes) (version 2) | ecosystem: Environmental > Aquatic > Marine > Epipelagic ...
TCTTGTGCGTTTATTGCCACTCAAGATTTGGGTAAACTAAAGTCCGATGGACGCTTTGAAATCTTAGGACGCTTTGACCAGTCTGATATTAGAGGTTGTAATTTGATGGTGCTTTAAACCACTCGAACAATAAAGGTACTACGTTTGCCACGATTGATGATCACATAGGTGTCATTAATCAAGTCTGCACTTGATATTTTATAGTCCTCCCCTACTTTTTCTTTGTTTACCGAAATTGAATTTTCTTTTAACGCACGACGGGCTTCGCCATTGGAGGCTAAAAAGTTGGTTTCGGCAGACAACGCAGCGATCATATCCAATCCAGCTTCTAAAAGCGATTTTGAAACCTCAGCAGTTGGGACCCCTTCAAAAACATCTAAAAACGTAGTTTCATCCAAAGTTTGAATATCGGCTTTGAACGATTTACTGTATAAAATGGTAGAGGCTTTTTCGGCATTTTCAAAATCAGCTTGGCTGTGAACCATCGTGGTGATTTCTTGTGCCAATCGTTTTTGGAGTTGTCTTAAATGCGGTTGTTCTGTATGCGTTTCTACAAGAGATTTGATCTCTTGTTCTTCTAAAAACGTGAATATTTTAATGTATTTCTCAGCATCTTCATCAGACGAGTTTAACCAATATTGATAAAACTTATAAGGTGAGGTTCGTTTGGCATCTAACCACACATTTCCACCTTCACTTTTACCAAATTTAGAGCCATCTGATTTGGTGATTAAAGGACAGGTAATGGCAAATCCTTTTCCATTGCCCACACGTCTAATTAGCTCTGTTCCAGTGGTGATGTTCCCCCACTGGTCACTTCCGCCCATTTGAATGGTACAGTCATGTGCTTTAAATAAATGCAAGAAATCATAACCCTGAACGAGTTGATAGGTAAACTCTGTAAAACTCATCCCATCAGCACTTTCTGATGAAATTCTGTTTTTAACAGAATCTTTGGCCATCATATAATTGACCGTAATATGTTTTCCAACGTCTCTAATAAAATCTAAAAAGGAAAAATCTTTCATCCAGTCATAGTTATTGACAAGGACTGCAGCGTTTTTTTCACCGTTATCAAAATCTAAAAAATGAGCAAGTTGTTGTTTGATTGCTTCTTGGTTGTGCCGCAGTGTTTTTTCGTCTAAAAAGTTACGTTCAGTAGATTTCCCAGAGGGATCTCCAATCATTCCTGTTGCCCCGCCTACTAAGGCAAAGGGTTTATGTCCACACTGCTGGTAATGTGCCAATAGCATAATTGGAACCAAATTTCCGATATGCAAAGAGTCAGCTGTCGGGTCAAAACCTACATATGCACTTCTCATTTGTGCTAACAAATGGTCTTCTGCTCCAGGCATAACATCGTGGATCATTCCTCTCCAACGTAACACTTCAATAAAATTACTGGCCATTATCATAAATTTAATTAAGACAAAGATAACAGTTTCATGAGTGATGGGAAAAGAAAAAATACTAATTTAGTGCTATGGTTTTAGTCACGGGGGGTACAGGATTAGTAGGGAGTCATTTGTTGTTTGAACTTAGCAAGTCACAACTCAAGATTCGCGCCCTATATCGAACCAAAGAAACCATTGAAAACGTTAAAACAGTATTCTCATTTTACACAGATCAGGTTGATGATTACTTTAATAGAATTGAATGGTTAGAAGCCGATTTGGAAGATCTACCAAAACTGGAAACTGCATTTCAAGGGGTTACACATGTGTACCATTGTGCAGCCTTAATTTCATTTGACCCAAACGATTACTATAAATTACGAAAAACTAATGTTACAGGCACTGCAAACATTGTAAATCTGAGTGTGATTAATGCAATTGAAAAATTGTGTTATGTGAGTTCTATTGCAACTCTGGGTTTTGATTCCGAAAAAATCACTGAAGAAACGACTTGGAATCCAGAAGACAGTCAAAGTGTGTATGCAATGACAAAACACGAAGCTGAAATGGAAGTTTGGCGTGGTGTTCAAGAAGGGGTACCGAGTGTTATTGTGAACCCAGGTGTGATCTTAGGACCTGGATTTTTTGAGTCGGGCAGCGGACTTTTATTTAAACGCATCCACAAAGGATTAAAACACTACACTTCAGGAGTGTCTGGATATGTCGATGTCAAAGATGTTGTCAAAGGTATGATTTACCTTCTGAACAGTGATTACAAAAATGAACGGTATATTATGGTTGCCGAAAACATCTCATTTTTAGAACTCACAACGCTAATTTCAAAGGCGTTCAAACGAAATCCGCCTCAAAAAGCTGTGAGCAGCTTAAAGCTTTCTATGGCATGGCGATTGGATTGGTTAACTCATAAGTTAACGGGTAAAAAACGAAAACTTACTAAGAATTTGAGCAAAACTTTAACGAAAAAAAGCTATTACAGTTCGGAAAAGCTTTTAGAAGCTAATGTTAGTTTTAAATTTGAACCTATTTCAGCGGTTGTTTCTGAAGTGTGTCAGATTTTTTCGAAGACCGTTTAAGCTTCGCTTCAAATAGCTTTTCACGCCTTAGTTTCAAGGTGTCTATTTTAAGTTTATTTTTGATTTTTTTTATAGAATCCTTAGCTCGTTTTTTTTCATCAGCGAGAGCTTCAAATTCTTTTTTTTGAGCAGTTAATTTTATTTCAATTTTTTCGTAAATAGCTTTATACGTATCACTTTTGTAAGTATAATAGGCGTTACTCTCCACAAACTGAAGGCTGTCTATATTATAAATGTTGTAAATATATTGTTCAGGGTTTTGGATGGTTTTTTCCAGCAATTGCTTATTGATTCCTTTCGCAGAATTTAAAAGCATCATATCATATAAAATATCAACCATTTGATCCTCAGAAATCAAATTAGGAGGCTTCTTCATCGCTTTGTTCTCACAAGACATAAAAAAGAAGGTAATTGCTACTAAAAGAATCGTTTTCATCTGTTAAAAGTTAGACGCATGGCTGCATTTTGATTTGAAAATTTGGCGTTTTCATAAACCACTGTACCGTTCAGAATGGTGTGTGTAACTCGAGATTTAAAGGTTGAACCTTCAAAAGGCGACCACTCACATTTATACAGAATATTATCTTTATTAACGGTCCATGGGTTGTTTGGATTTACCAATACTAAATCTGCAAAATAGCCTTCTTTAATGTAACCCCGTTTTTCAATTTGAAACAAAATTGCAGGGTTATGACACATTTTTTCAACCATTTTTTCAATAGATATTTTTCCATTATGGTGTGCTTCCATCATGGCGACCAAAGCATGTTGTACTAAAGGACCTCCAGATGGTGCTTTTGTATAGGTATTTGATTTTTCTTCAAGTGTGTGTGGAGCATGATCAGATGCAATCACATCAATTTTATCGTTCAAAAGCGCTTTCCACAAGGCATCTCTATCTTTGGCTGATTTTACAGCTGGATTCCATTTGATAAGGGTGCCTTTTTTGTCGTAATCTTCATCTGAAAACCAAAGGTGGTGAATACAAACTTCAGCGGTTATTTTCTTATCTTTTAAGGCTTTCTTGCTTGAAAATAAAGCAGTTTCCTTAGCCGTTGAAAGGTGAAACACGTGTAAACGCGCTCCTGTTTTTTTGGCTAATTTTATAGCTTTTGAAGAGGAGATATAACACGCATCTACGCTTCTAATTTCGGGATGGCATTTAATAGGAATGTCCTCGCCATACGTTTCTAAATACTTAGCAGTATTTTGTTTAATTGTGGCTTCATCTTCACAGTGAACAGAAATTAACAAGTCAGTACTTTTAAATATTTTTTCTAGTACCTCTGGGTTATCAACAAGCATATTTCCAGTTGAAGATCCTAAAAACAGCTTAAGCCCTGCAACTTTAAGCGGGTCAACTTTTAATATTTCATCCAAGTTATCATTAGTTCCTCCAAACATAAATGAATAGTTTGCAGAAGAGGTCTGAGCTGCGATTTGAAATTTATCTTCTAGCTTGTCAATCGTTGTGGCTTGCGGACTGGTATTAGGCATTTCGATAAAAGACGTGATACCTCCTGCAATAGCCGCTCTCGATTCTGTTTTAATGGTTGCTTTATGAGTTAATCCGGGTTCTCTAAAATGGACTTGATCGTCAATAACACCAGGCATAAGGTAATTATTTTCGGCATCAATTACAGTCACATTTGAGTTTTTGACACTTATAGAGCTTGCAATTTCTTTGATATATTGGTCCTCAATTAATACATCGCCTTCGAAAATTTTACCTTCATTAACAATACGAGCATTTTTTATGAGTATAGATTTTTTGTTCATTTATGATGTTCCTAAAATTGTTTTTAATCGTATTTTGATAACGCCTAGAATAGCTTCTTTTATGATTCCTTTATTCAGTTTGGAAACCCCATGTAGTCGGTCGGTAAAGATAATTGGGATTTCTTTGATATTAAAGTTTTTTTTGTAAGCAATATATTTCATTTCAATCTGAAATGCATAGCCAATAAACCGTATTGCATTTAAATCAATAGCTTCAAGGACATTTCGCTTATAGCACACAAACCCTGCTGTAGGATCTAGCACTTTCATTCCTGTAATGATTCTCACATATAAAGATGCTCCATACGATAGTAGGACTCTTGACAATGGCCAGTTTACTACGTTGACTCCCTTTATATAGCGTGACCCGACGGCAACATCGGCTTGTTGAGTTTTACAGGCTTCATATAGGGATTGAAGATCCTTAGGGTTATGAGAAAAATCGGCATCCATCTCGAATATAAATTCATAATGACGACTTAAGCACCATTTAAACCCTTCGATATAGGCTGTTCCTAAACCTAGTTTTCCAGTGCGTTTTAGTAAAAAAAGACGTTGTCCAAAAGTAGCTTGGAGGGTTTCTACTTTTAGGGCAGTTTGATCAGGTGAATTATCGTCTACAACCAATACATGAACCTCATTATATTGTGAAAACACAGCAGTTAGGATGACTTCTATATTTTCAATTTCGTTATACGTAGGTATGATGACAATGGCGTCTTGCATTGAGTAGAAAAATTTTAGCAAAAGTAAGTTATTTTTAGCGGACTCTTTTTATAAATATTCTTCATAGCTTTGTGTATGCTTAGAGAAGTTCAATTTAACGATTTATACACAACTATTATTGTAGCTTGCTTAGCTATTATTGTAGGTGCTAAGTATTTAAAGCCCCAACGATTTATAGATATCTTAAGGCTTCTTGGAAACTCAAATTATTTGAGAATCTATTTTAAAGATCATAAGTTTCTGGACCCTTTTGATATTATTTTGTTTTTAAATTTTTGCCTCAATGGTATGCTTATTAGCCTACTAGCTTATATCCAACTGGTAAAAAAAATAGATATAGACATTGTGTTATTCCTAAAATTATCTGTTGTTTTCGGTGCAGTTGTTCTGGTAAAAATTTTAATAGAATTGGGGATTGGTTATTTATTTGACATTCAAAAAATTTTCCATAGCTATGTGTTTCAACAGGTTAGTTTTTTTAATTTTTTAGGAATTATTTTACTCCCTTTAAATTCTTTGTTGATTTTCGGGGTTCCTAATAATCGTTTTTTATTAACTTTTATTTTATCAATTTCAGGGTTGATTTTATTGATTGGAATGCTCAAATCGATTAAATTTTATCAAAAACTATTAATCAATAATTTATTTTATTTTATTTTGTATCTTTGCACACTCGAAATTGGGCCTTACATACTTTTATGTAATCTATTTTCGTAAGATATAAATTAACATTTTAGAGTAATTAATCTATGAAAGTAAAAACAATTTTGGTGTCTCAACCAGAACCAAAAGTAGAAAATTCTCCTTACTTTGACTTACAGGACAGACAAAAAGTAAAAATTGATTTTCGCCCTTTTATTCATGTAGAAGGCGTGACTGCAAAAGAAGTTCGGTTACAAAAAGTTGATTTTTCAAGTTATACTGCCATAATTATGACCAGCAGAAATGCCATCGATCATTTTTTTAGAGTTGCAGACGAAATGCGATTTAAAGTACCCGATAGCATGAAATACTTTTGTCAATCTGAGGCTGTTGCATTTTATTTACAAAAATATGTGGTTTATCGCAAGCGTAAAATTTATGTTGGTAAACGTAACTTTCAAGACCTTTCTCCGCTCATAAAAAAATATAAAGAAGAAAAGTTTTTATTACCATCTTCTGACAAATTAAAACCTATCGTTCCTTTAATGCTGAATGAGCTAGGCGTTAAATGGAAACAAGCTGTGTTCTACAACACTGTTATTAGTGACTTATCAGATTTAGCAGATGTATATTATGACATCTTAGTATTTTTCAGTCCTTCAGGAATCGATTCTTTGTTTCACAATTTCCCAGACTTTAAACAAAACGATACTCGAATTGCTGTATTTGGAAACACTACCGTTAAGGCGGTAGAAAACAAAGGACTCCGTGTCGACATTTCTGCACCTACAACCGAAATGCCTTCAATGACAATGGCGTTGAACAAATACATTCAAAACGTTAATAAAAAATAATTTTATTTAATTATAAAGTATTTAAAACCTGCTCATTGAGTGGGTTTTTTGGTTTTAAAACGTCGAGAATACCTTTTTAGAGTTTCGTTATAAATTACAGCTCATATCATCTCCACAACACATTGGTGACTTGATTTTTCCTTCACACTCTGGACATTTAGAGACCTGAACTTGAGCGCCATCTGGCAAGTCTATCATTCCGTTTTCTAAGGGCACATCACAGTTTCCACAAGTTGCTTTAACTGCCATTCCACATTGTTTACATTCGTAAGTATTCATAGTATTCGGTTTTAAATGGTTACTATTAGAATTTAATTTTAAGAAAATACGGCATAAATAAAAACACCATACAAAAACACCAACAAAAATCCTTCGGTCTTTTTGATTTGATGGCGCTTTAACACTAAGGCTAAAGGTAATAAAAGTCCAGCAAACACCAACATCCATATCATATCTCTCGATAAAATTTCAGGGTCTTCTACCACAATTGGTTTTATCATGGCGGTAAACCCAAGCACAGAACCAATATTAAAAATATTAGAGCCAATTAAATTTCCTAAGGAAATTGCTTTCTCTTTTCTAAGTACTGCAATCACAGATGCAGCGAGCTCAGGGATGCTTGTACCAACTGCGATAACAGTTACAGAAATAACGGCTTCACTCACGCCTATTTTCTGAGCGATTACAACTGCACCATCTACCAACCACTTTGCTCCGAAACACAAGGCTACACCTCCAATGATTAACCATATTACAATTTTGAAGTTAGAGCTCAATGACAACGCATCCATAGAATCATCATCATCTTCAATTGTAGCTGATTTTTTAAGAGAATAAATTACAAATAAAATTAAGCTTAAAAATAAAACCACGCCTTCAATAGCATCTAACTGATTGTCATTATTTAAGAAATAATAAAAGGCAAGCGAAAAAATAATCAATACAGGCCAAGTAAATTTATAAAACGTTTTATCGATATAAATCGTCCCCATCAGTGCAGTGATTCCAAGAACCATTCCTATATTGGCAATATTAGAGCCTACCACATTGTTTATTGCAATTGACGGTGATCCGTTTAATGCTGCATTTAAACTGACTAAAAGCTCTGGAAGTGACGTTGCAAAAGATACTACTGTGAGTCCAATTACCATTTTGGATACATTGAGCTTTAAAGATAACGCAACAGACGCACGGACTAGAAATTCACCTCCTATGACTAAAAGACCAAATCCAAACAGCATCAAAACAATATCCATAATCATGTATTTTTTTACGAAGATAAATCTAAGTTATGGAATTTATATACAATTAGAATAAGATTTTCTATTTTTGACATATGAATTCAAAAGCAGTTTTTAAAATCTTAGCAAAGCTCAATAAGCGCATCCTTCCTAGTTTGACAAAAAAACGAGTTGACCTAAGTAAAGCCACTAAATCACAGATGGCATTATTTGGATGGCGACTTTATGTGACTAAGAAAGCATTGGATTAATAGCTCACAGCAGCATAGATAGGATGGGGTTCGAGTTTACTAGAACCCTCGAGGAAATCAAGTTTCATAATAAAATTGCATTGGACAATTTGTCCTCCTAAGGACTCTACCATTTTACAAACGGCTTGAGCTGTGCCACCAGTGGCTAGAACATCGTCATGAATTAACACATTGTCTTCTGGGTTTATAGCATCTTCATGCAGCTCTAAAGTATCGGAACCATACTCTAAATCAAAAGACTGGGTTATCACTTTACGAGGTAACTTTCCTGGTTTTCTGACAGGCACAAACGGAACATTCAAAGCCTGTGCTAATAGCATTCCAAAGAAAAATCCGCGTGCTTCAATAGCCACTACTTTATCAATTTTCTTATGTGTAAGTTCCGATAAAAGCGACTCTAAACACAGCTTCACTGCTTGAGGGTTTTCGAGTAAAGAGGTAATATCTTTAAATACAATTCCTTGTTTTGGAAAGTCTGGAACGTCGGTAATATACGTTTTAAGGGGGTCTGTAGATGTGCTCATTATTCTATTTCGTTTCTAAGATTTTGTTCCCATGTCCAAGAGGATTGAATCATATCATGTAAATCGCGGACGGCTTCCCAGTTTAAGACCTGTTTAGCTAATTCTGTAGAGGCAAACATTTCTGGAACATCGCCAGGTCTACGGGATGTGATTTCATAATTTAGTGGACGTCCACTGACAGCTTCAAAAGTTTTGATTATTTCAAGAACCGAGAATCCTTTTCCAGAGCCTAAATTAAAAACCTCAAAGGGGTTTGTATCGGCTGAATTCAGAAGTCTTTGAAGTGCTTTTAAATGGGCTTCCGCTAAATCTACAACATGAATATAATCTCTGATAGGTGTGCCGTCTTTTGTCGGGTAATCATTTCCAAATACCATTAGTTTTTCTCTAAGACCAACAGCTGTTTGCGTAATATAGGGCATTAGATTATTTGGTACTCCAGATGGAAATTCACCTATATGGCCAGATTCATGTGCGCCTATAGGATTAAAATACCGCAAAGAAATCACAGATATATCAGCCTGTGAATTGGTGAAATCTTCTAGAATTTCTTCTGCGATTTTTTTAGTATTCCCATAAGGTGAAAATGGACGTTGTACTGGTGTTTTCTCTGTAATTGGAAATGTTGTAGGGTTTCCATATACGGTTGCCGAGGAGGAGAAAATATGATGATTGATGCCATTTTTTTGTTGGGCGATCAGCGTATTTAGTAATGAAAAAAGGTTGTTTTGATAATACATTAACGGGGTTTGAACAGATTCCGAAACTGCTTTATGGGCTGCAAAATGAATTACTGCCTTAGCATCTTTATGGGTTTCAAACACGGCTAGAGTTGCTTCTAAAGATTTCAAATCTACTTGTTCAAATTGAGGTTTTACTTTGGTGATTTTTTCTATTCGATCTAAAACTTGAAAATTTGAATTGGAAAGGTTATCAATGATGACGACTTCATAAGCGTGATTAATCAACGTAATCACTGTATGAGAGCCTATGTAACCACAACCGCCTGTAACAATTATTTTTTCTTGCATGTGTATATTAAAACTCAAATATAGTTAACTCATTTTGTATTTTGAAAAAAAATCTATTCAAGTGAATTTATGAAGATTAAGTGGTTTGTGATTTAGGTTTTATATGCACCTACAACGAAGCCTTAAAAAGCTTGTTTTCAACCTTCCAGGGATAAACAAATGAACTATTTAATTATTATTTTTATTACTTTAGCGATCTACTTATAAATTATGTTATGGATTATATTATTTCAATTGCTATCGGATTAGCTACTAGTTTTTTAGGAGGGATTCTATTTTTATTGTTTTTTCTAAAGCAACTGGTGCCAAAAATTGTTATTTCGGAACATATCAGTAAAGTAAAACGGGAAGGTAAAACCAGTTATGAATTTAAATTTGTTAATCACACAAAATCAGGGATATTTGATGTTCGCATTGAACCAGTTTTTTACAAGCCTTACGGAGATATTGAAGGTATGAACTTAAAAAGTACAGACATAAAGTTAGTCGATAACTTTATATCAAGCATCTCTAAAAAAAGTAAAATTGACAAAACAATATGCATGCCCAGAGAGTTAGTACTCTTGAAAATTTAGAAGCAAAATGGACAGATAAATCTTCATTTATCAAATTAACAATTATCTCAAAGCATTCTTTGTCAGGCTTAAACAGAGTTTACTCTAAAGAATTTTATTCTGTTGACTGTATCACAAAAAAACAATTTGTGTCTGGGGATAGTTTAAAGGTAGTTTAATAATTTTTCGTAGATTTGATAAAACTGTATAATCTATATCCTATGAAAAAAGATGTGATTGTTGGTTAACCCAACACTAAAACAAAATTCCCAAACCGTTCTTAACCGAACGGTTTTTTTTGTGCTATTTCTGATTTAATTAATCTTGAACAGAAACTTGCTAATCCATTTTTTTTAAACTCTCCAAACTTTCCTGCAAAAGTTTGTTTTCAGCCTTTAGTTTTATGTTGTCTTCAATCTGTTCAACCAGCAAATCTTTAAGATCTTTCCCGTAACTTGGTTTTGGTTCATTAACAATACTAGCGTCCGATAAAAGCATATCGCCCTCGTGATGTAGTAACCAATTGATGTTTAAATCTCTATAATTATCTAAAATAATAGCTAATTTATCAGCACCGAATGACTTTCCAGAATCTAAAAAGCCATTAGAAAAGTTACATTCTTTATAAAATCTTGCCGGTTTTATATTCTTATGTTGAAGATATTTTAATATTTTTTCTTTATGTGTCATAAAATAATTAGATAATTATTTTTATATTTTAGATAATTATATGATATTTGTAACAGTAATGTGTCAGTAAAGTAACAGAAAAAAGTGAATTAAAAAAATTAGGTTTTCTATGATTGATAAGACGGCCAAAGACTACATAATGAGCATTCTCGGATATCGACGTGCACCGCTGATTCAAAAGGAATTAAATACTAGTAACGAATATAACAAAGCAGGCGCTCCTTACTCAAGAGGACATATCACTAATGTCATGAATGGTGAAAAACATGAAATCATTGAAGCTGCTATTTATAGAGTCGTTAAAAAACGTTTAAAAATTCAAAAAAAAAGAGCTTATTTATTCAATAAAAGACCTGCAGCTGAATTAGCTGATGATTAATTTTAAAATTCTATTAAATTTATGGTTAACGCTTACAAAATTACAACTTTAAACCCTTTTCAACAAGGCTATAAAATTATATCAAATAGAACTAATCATTATTTTGAATATGGCTTCAGTGTTAGCATACTTCAAAAAAGGCTTAAAACTCTATCTATTTTTGGAAGGGCAAGGCGTTTATAAGCCTTCTTCTTGTCATCCAAAAAAAAAAACGACAAACTCAAACCTATGAAACTACTTTTTTTCTTTACAGTTCTTATTGGCTACGGCATTTTAACACGACTTTATTACAAAGACAAAAAATATATCATGGCGTCTATATGGATGTTAATATCTCTTTGTATTATTTATTTAATGATCGAAATATATATCCAAGAATACTAAAGGTCTCACCCAAAAAGGCGATCTCCAACTCCAAATTAGCTATTTGCCTATTTCATTATGTTGTTTGTCGAAGTAATTATATTTATTTTAAAAAATAATTGATATTTATTATATTGAAAATCAATTAATATTGTTTTCACTACATTGTCTAACTAATTTCAATTAATTAAAATGAATTTAAAACTCATTATATCTGTCTTATTTTTATCACTGATAATCCCTTCCGAAATAGATGCACAAAACTGGAGTGAATTTGCAAATACTCCATATTACGCAAAAGCTAACCTTGAGCTTAAACTTCATTCAGAAGTTGCAAATCGTGTTGTTTTTATGGGGAATTCTATCACTGAGGGCTGGGTGTTTTTTCGTCCAGAGTTTTTTGAAAATAGAGATTATATAAACAGAGGGATTGGCGGACAAACAACGCCTCAAATGTTGGTGCGTTTTAGACCTGATGTTATAGACTTAAACCCAAAAGTAGTGGTTATACTAGCAGGCACAAATGATATCGCAGGAAATACTGGATTTACGTCGCTAGAAACCATCATAGGAAACATTAAATCCATGTCAGAATTAGCAAATGCCAATGGTATTGAAGTGATTATTTCTTCAATCCTACCAGCGATAGAATATCTTTGGAAGCCAGGACTAAATCCCGCACCAAAAATCATTACAATCAACAAAGCGTTAAAAGCGTATGCCAAACAAAACAACTTCATCTATTTGGATTATTTTTCAGCGATGGTAGATGACGAAGGGGGCTTAAAAGTCCCTGACTATACGGCTGCAGATGATCTTGTTCACCCTAACAAAGCGGGGTATTTGGTGATGGAAAAATTAGCAGAAAAAGCAATTAATAAAGCCCTAAACAGGAAGTGATGAATCAACGTCAATTCACTAGTATTCTGTTATTGTTTTTATTAGTATTTAACGCTTGCACCCCTTCAGAACAAGCAAATTTGAAATTAAATTCTCTTTTTTCTGACCATATGGTGTTGCAACAAAAAGAAGCGGTTGCTTTTTGGGGAACCTATACCCCAAAAGAAAAAATTACGGTACGTGGTAGTTGGGGAAGTGAATCCACTTGTGTAGCAGATGATAACGGCCATTGGAAACTCACCATACCAACTCCTAAGGCTGGCGGACCATATGAAGTCAACGTTGTTACAAAAAGTACTATACATTTAATTAAAGACGTACTAATCGGCGAAGTCTGGCTGGCATCAGGTCAATCCAATATGGAAATGGATTTTGATTATTGCTGTAATACTACTGATTTTTCGGAATATGAACGCTCTACTGCGAATTACTCTAATATTCGAATGGTTACAGTTAAAAAACAACTAAGCTCAACACCGGTTCAAGATTTTGAAGGACGTTGGGAAAAAGCCGTTGGAGATTCCATCACTCCTTTTAGTGCAGCGGCTTATTTTTTTGCAAAAAGACTACACAAAGAGTTAAATGTCCCTATTGGTATCATTCACTCCAGTTGGGGTGGCACTGATGTAGAAGCTTGGACGAGTAGGGAGCAATTGAGCACCTTAGATTTTATGGATGACACCATGAATGCATATGACACCTTAATTGAAGACTCCACCAAATCTTACAACTGGTTTTCACAATTTGAGTCCATCAAATCGCCTTCCGATGTCTGGTACTTATTTTTAGAAGATCCTCTAGGCGTTCCAGAAAAATGGAAAGAGTTAGATTTTAAAGACGATCGGCACATCACCTCCGATGACACGAATTATGAAAACTGGAAACAAATAGACCTTCCTGGTTCCATTGATAATATTTTTGAAACCAATGATTTTGATGGCGTTATTTTGCTTAGAAAATCGTTTATTATTGATGAAATAAAAGGGGATTATTCGCTCCAGTTAGGCGCTGTTAGCGATATGGATTTCACCTATGTAAATGGTAAACAAATTGGATCTAGCATGGGGAAGCTTAGTGGAGAAACTAAAATTTATACAATTCCGAAAAGCGTTCTTAAAATGGGCGAAAATAACATCATCATTCGAGTGGTTAATCAATATAAAGAAGGAAAAGTAGGTGACGTTTCACTCCTTCATTCCGAGAATGCTGCTGTATCTCTAGCTGGCAAATGGAACTACCGTGTATCCGCAGAAGCATATAAATCAATTTACTCTTATTCATGGCCTTATATTGATTTTTATTTTTATGATAATGAATCTATTGATTTTTCAAAAAGACCTCCGGTTACAAATTACAATCAAGATTCAAAATCATCGCTTTTTAATGGTATGATTAGTCCATTAGTTCCCTATACTATTAAAGGCGCTATCTGGTATCAAGGCGAAAATAATGTTTCCCGATTTAAGGAGTATGAACGTCTTTTCCCTGCCTTAATTTCCGACTGGCGAAACCAATGGTCTAGTAATTTTCCGTTTTACTTTGTACAAATAGCACCGTTTGAATATCGTAATGGTCTGTCGCCTTCGTTACGCGATGCGCAAAGAAAAACGCTAAAACTCCCTAAAACGGGGATGGTTGTTACTCTGGATATTGGAGAAAATAATGATATACATCCTTCAAATAAACACGATGTTGGTTACAGACTTGCTGGCTTGGCATTGGCTAATGACTATGGCAAATCTATTGTCGCTTCTGGCCCACTCTTCAGAAGTCAGATAATCGATGGAAATAAGTTAATCCTTGAGTTTGATTTTGTTGGTAGCGGGTTAATGACACCAACTACGAAATTGAAGGAGTTTGAAATTGCTGGAGCCGATAAAAACTATATGCCTGCAGTAGCAAAAATTATAGGGAAAGAAGTACATGTATATTCAGCTTCAATCCCCAACCCGAAATTCTCTAGATATGCCTGGAGAGATACCAGTAACGCCAGCTTGTTTAACAAAGAAGGCTTACCTGCGTCTTCTTTTACAACAGAATAAATACAGTTACAAAGCCTTAGAGGTAGCCTAATTTTTAAAAAATCATAAATTAGAGTAAAACTTATAAATTAAAAACTATGTGGGGTGCAAACAAATGGACGGATTCTATGTTTAAAAAATATTGGTGGGTTGTTATTCTTTTAGTATTTTTATTTGCTTTTTTAAAATTTATCAACTAAATCTTAAGTTCGAGGCAAAATGTATCGGATTACCAATCAATGGTCGTCTCAATAAATTGAATTAAGCTATCCGCCATGTTTTGTTGCTGCTGAACATTTGGATGTGCCGTACTTTCTTCATAAGGCATAAAATGAGTATAAACATTTTCATCCTTTAGATTAGCTACTGCTTTTTGAACATAGCCAGGCCATAACGAGCCTGGTTTGGTGGCATCCATACTTCCTAAAGAACAAATGATACTGGCGGTTGGATAATGAGCTCTTAATCCCGCAATAAATTGTTGATAGGCATTTATGAGAAAGTCCTCATCTGGTGTCTTATCTCCAAACCTTTTTATAAATTCTGGATGGTTTGGAAGGTTCACTAACCAAGTGTCGTTTTGAAACAGATTGACCACAACTACATTTGGACGGTATAAAGAGAAATCCCAGTTGCTAGTGCTATCTGTAGGGAGTAATCGGTCATAAATCTCAGGCATGATCAACGGATCCCAGCTTACAGTGATACCAATACCACTTTTACAAATGCACTGATACTCTGCATCAAAATGTCTGGCTGTGATGGCTGCATAGGTTGCATAATTGTTCGTAAATGTACTATCAGAGCGATCTTTTCCAGATGCATCTTCTACCGCAAGTCCTGCAGTTATAGAGTCTCCATAAAACTCAATTTTTCTTTTTTTAGGCGAAGAAATTGCTAGCACTTTAGCATTTTCATTAATTTTAAACCCATAAAAATCAGTTTGGCCCCGATCCCACTCTGTACGTCTAAAAATTTCAATAGTGTGAGGTCCTTTGGATAAATTTGAAGCTAGTAAGTGGTACTGCTTTTTAGTCTCTGGTCTTAAAATAAAAAGGCTGTCGTTGTCTATAATAACATTATAATAATTATCTCCAGTCTCATCTCTTAGTAAAGCTGAAATAGATTCGCCCTCAAAATTTATTTTTATGGAAGACCCAGACCAATTCAATCCAACAGCTTCAGAATTATACAAATCAATTCTGCCCATGTACTTAATATCAGCGTTTGAAGCCCCGATAATAAGTTCGTTTTTAGCCGAACAGTCAATTAATAAGACTGATACTAAAAGAAATAATATACGTAGGCTTGTCATAAAAATAGTCCTAAAAGTTATTTGTTTTAATGGGTCGCTTCTCCAGCACCGCTTGGTATTCTAATCTGTTCTACAATTTCTTGAACGTCTTGTGGTGGTGCTGGCGTAAACTTCATAATCGTAATGGACACTATAAAATTTAATAGCATGGCAACACTTCCAAAACCTTCAGGAGAAATACCAAACCACCACTGGCTTTTACTAGGAAGAACGTCGTCAAACCATCCGAGTTTATATTTCAACATATAATATAGCATGGTTACAATACCCACAATCATACCGGCTATAGCGCCTTCTTTATTCATTCGTTTATAGAAGATTCCTAAGATAATCGCTGGAAAAAAGGAGGCCGCTGCCAAACCAAATGCCAAGGCTACGGTAGCGGCAACAAAGCCTGGTGGGTTAATTCCAAAATAACCTGCGACACAAACCGCTACTACAGAAGATAACCGTGCGGCTACTAATTCATTTTTCTCAGAAATTTTTGGGTTGACTATTTTCTTAATTAAGTCATGAGAAACAGAAGCAGAAATCACTAATAACAACCCTGCTGCAGTTGATAATGCTGCTGCTAACGCACCTGCTGCCACCAAAGCGATGACCCAATTCGGTAGTTCTGCAATTTCTGGATTTGCTAAGACCATAATATCGTTATCTACGACTAGTTCATTTTGATTTTTATCCGCTATATATTGAATTAACCCATCGTTGTTTTTATCCACAAATGTGATCAGTCCTGTTGATTCCCATTTTCTGAACCATTCTGGGACCGTCGCATAGGGCTGATTAGAGAGCGTTTCAATCATGTTTGTTCGTGCAAATGCCGCCACTGCTGGTGCTGTAGAATACAAGATTACAATGAGCAATAAGGCGATCCCTGCCGATTTACGAGCATCCTTGACGCGCTTAACTGTAAAGAAACGCACAATCACATGAGGCAATCCTGCTGTACCCACCATCAAAGCCAGTGTAATCGCAAATACATCCACCAAAGACTTGGTGCCTTCTGTATATTCAGCAAACCCTAAATCAGTGCTTAAACCGTCTAATTTATCTAGTAAAAAAGTACCAGAGCCGTCTGCTAATTCACTACCAAAACCCAATTGTGGAATCGGATTGCCTGTCATTTGAATTGATATGAAAATGGCGGGAACCATAAACGCAAAAATCAAGACACAATATTGAGCAACTTGTGTATAGGTAATACCTTTCATCCCTCCTAGAACCGCATAAAACAATACGATTAGCATCCCAATAATGACACCTGTATTGATATCAACTTCTAAAAACCGAGAGAAAACCAATCCAACTCCTCGCATCTGACCCGCGACATAGGTAAAGGATACTAAAAGGGCACATATAACGCCTACTAGACGCGCCGTATTAGAATAGTAACGATCTCCAATAAAATCTGGTACCGTAAATTTTCCAAACTTCCGTAAATATGGTGCGAGTAATAAAGCGAGTAAAACATAACCTCCGGTCCATCCCATTAAATACACAGCACCATCATAACCTGCAAAGGAAATAATACCCGCCATAGAAATAAAAGACGCAGCACTCATCCAATCTGCTGCTGTAGCCATACCATTAGCGAGCGGCGATACGCCTCCTCCAGCTACATAAAATTCTTTTGTAGAGCCTGCCCGAGCCCATATCGCAATGCCTATATAGAGTGTAAAAGTGATACCTACTAAAATATAGGTCCATGTCTGAACAGACAGCGCTTGAACTAATAAAATACTATTTATCATAACCGTATTTTTTATCCAGTTTATTCATCAGTCTCACATATATAAATATCAATATGACAAATACATACATAGACCCTTGTTGTGCAAACCAAAAACCCAGTTTAAAACCTCCAAGTCTAAAGTCGTTCAGCACATCTTTTAACATAATTCCCGCTACAAATGAGACGAGGAACCACACGGCTAATAGTATAAATAAGTATCTAATGTTTTCCTTCCAATAGGCTTTTGACTTACTTTCTGTCATGTTGGTTTGGTTTAGTTGTTAGTATGTAATATAGTTATTTTTTATGTCCTAAAAATGATAGCGTTTAAAAGCTTCAATTGCCGCATAATCGGCGAGTCCTAAGTCATTATATTTTTTTGCGGTTAGTCGGTTTCTATCTTCTACGCGCACCCAAAACTCTCTGTTGTCATCGCCTTGAAACATTACACCGTCTTTTTGAGATTGATGATAAAAAATAGCGTGGCGTTTTTTAAGCACTTGATCGGGGCTCATTGGGACTGCCATTTCAATTTGATAGGGTTCCCATTCATGCCAAGCACCCCGGTATAACCACACCCAACAGTCCTCCATGTAGGACTTGTGTTTTAGGACTTCTAAAGATTCAAACAGTGCATCTAGGCACACTTTATGGGTACCGTGTGGATCTGCTAAATCTCCAGCAGCATAAATTTGATGTGGCTTAATATCTTCGATTAATTGACACACAATATCTATATCTTTCTGTGATAAGTTATTTTTCTTTACCATTCCAGTTTCATAAAAAGGAAGATTTAAAAAATGAACATTTGCATCTTCCAAACCTAAATATCGGGTGGCCGCTAACGATTCACTTCGTCTAATCAACCCTTTTAGTTTTAGCATTTCAGGCGAATCTATAACTTGATCTGTTTTATGGTTCAGGAAATTAATTAGCCTTTTAGGTTCTTCAGAATCTGGATTTAAAGCTAAGGAAATTTCGGCAAATTTTAACGCTTCTTCGTCAGATACTGCAATATTTCCAGAAGTTTGATACGCAACATGTACTTCATGGCCCTGTTCTACCAGTCGATCAAAAGTTCCTCCCATTGAAATCACATCATCATCTGGATGTGGACTAAAAATGATGACTCGTTTTTTTGGAATATTGGCACGTTCAGGACGGTTGGCATCATCTGCATTTGGTTTTCCTGCAGGCCATCCAGTAATTGTATGCTGCATTTTATTAAACATTTTAATATTTAAATCATATGCATTTCCAACCGCAGACAGTAATCCAGACATTCCATTATTATTATAATCCTTATCGGTTAGTTTTAAAATGGATTGGTTTGTTAATTCACTCAACCAAAGAACAGCTTTTAATTTTAAGGTTTCACTCCAAACGCAAGACGTTACTAACCATGGTGTTTTGACACGAGTAAGTTCCTCTGAAGCGCCTTCATCCAATACAAAAGTTGTATTATTATGGCTTTGTAAATAGGTAGCTGGGACATTAGAGGTTACATCTCCTTCTATCGTTTTCTTTAATATTTCTGCTTTATTTGCTCCCCAAGCGAGTAGGACAATTCTTTTAGCAGCATTCACGGTGCCAATACCCATCGTAATTGCTTTTACTGGAACATTATCGATTCCTAAAAAAGCAGGAGCAGCATCGACACGAGTGATGTGATCTAGTTTTATATTTCGGGTACCAGAGTTAAGGTGCGAGCCGGGTTCATTGAATCCAATATGTCCTGTTCTACCGATACCGAGAAGTTGAAAGTCAATACCACCTACAGACTTAATTTTCATTTCATAATCCACACAAGACTGGTGCAGGTTTTCATCGCTAACCATTCCATCGGGAATATTGATATTCTCGGGTAATATATCTACATGATTAAAAAGGTGTTCATGCATGAAATAATCATAACTCTGAACATTGCTTTTCTCCATTGGATAATATTCATCCAAATTAAAAGAAATAACGTTTGCAAAACTCAGTCCTTCTTCTTTGTGCATTCGCACAAGCTCTTCATATACCTTGATTGGAGAAGACCCTGTCGCTAACCCCAACACACAATGAGAATTTTGTGTGCTTTTCTCCTTTATTAAATTAGCTATTTCTTGGGCCACAACTAGTGAAGCTTTATAAGAAGATTCAAAGATAACGTTGTGGATTTTCTCAAATCGGGTTTCTTCAAATTGACCAGCAGGCTCATAACTTATTTTATTCATACTAAATATTTGTTGTTTTTTTATTAACTATTAAAGGCAATGATTATGGCTTAACTAAAAAAAAGAAGAATCAGGAAACCAATTCTTCTTTTAATATTAAACTAATTCAAACCAAAACAATTTTATGATATAAATATAATTATTATTGGATTTTGTAAAAAATTAGTTCGACTAATAACCATTCTGAACTCATTAATGAAGTGTTTACAACAAATAGTCCTTACAGGAATTGGCAGAGGAGCCTTATTATAAAGTTGAATTGTTATTATATAGTAGTTCATTAGTATAAATTACTTGCTATTTAATAAGTTTATGGTGTTTGAAGTTTTCCAATAAATAATCGGCATATCTTGAAAATCCTAAATCGGTGAGGTGTACTCCATCTACCGTTCCTTCGTTATCTACTAAATTGTCTTGATTGTCTTTGACGTAAAATATGTTTTGAATACCACTTTTTAAAATTTCATCAAACTCATTTTTGAGTGCTGCATTTTCCCGGATCAATTGGGATTTTATAGTTTGATCCAAAAAAGCCATTTCATACATCATGTTTTCGACTAAAACTATGGGGGTAAGCGGATGTTTTTTTCGGATATTCTCTACCAAAGGCCTCACTCGCTTCTTTATTTGAGCTTCATCCATGTTTTGCAAACATTCAATAACATAAAAACGAGCGTCAATTTCAGAAATCAGCTCCACGATAGGTGCCTCCATTCGTCCATTACCACTAAAGCCAAAATTTATGCAGTCAACATCTAGTTTTCTGGAAATTATATTGGTGTGAGCCATGCCAGGACGGGAAGCACAGCCTCCTTGGGTGATACTTGTGCCATAAAAAACAATAGGCTTTAAAGTTGCGGGCGTTGCTTTTTTAATTGAAGCAATAGAATCTATTCCTACTTCCAGTTTGGTGACGCCGTCATATAGGGGTAAAAATAATTTATACTCTCTAAACTCAGGTGTCATATTTTTTATGAGCTTCTGCTCATTAATGGTATTGGTAGGTCTTGCTGTTGTCACATACCTCCACTGACCCTTAAACTTTGTATATAAATCTACTCCTTTAATCCCTGTAGATGCCATATGATTCATTTGAAAATCATTCAAAACAGACCATCTGATTTGTAGACTTGTTGAATTGGAATGAAATCTTACTGAGATGCCTGCAGATGCTTTAGACAAGTCCCAAACTTCTGTTCTAACTTTTTCTTTATATGATGAAGGTAACCGATCATACGGGCTTTCTTTGAGAGAGTCTGCAACAGCTGATCCCTCAATTAGAAAATGTTCACTTCCATAGAAAGTTACATTGGTCTCATCAGAAAGGTCTATTTCTTGAGAGAATGAAAATAGAGAAACACTGCTAATTAAGACGTATAAGAGGTACTTCATAGGTTTATTTATTTTATTATTACTGTGAAAAAAAGATGTCTACATAATAGACATCTTTTTTTAAATTGATTGTATAATCTCAAAAAAATTAATTAGCAAACCATAAACGAGTACTCATTTTGTCAGGTCCTTGAGCAGAAACTGCAGCTTCCGCATTTGCACCATTTGAAGTATAAACACTTGATCCATATTGTAACCTTTGAGGGTATTCTCCGTTCAGATCTCCTGCAAAACTAATAATATCATTATTAGTAGATGTTATCATTGCAGTAGAAGGATATCCTGTGTCTCTAACAATTGCCCAAGATTCGTATCCATTGGTATAATTAGCAACCCATCTTTGCGTCGCTATCTTTTCAAGGTTTTGATCTGTAGATCCATTTAGCGATCCCATTTCAGATGCTAAAAAGTCAGATGATGTAGATGTTTGCCAAAGAGCCATCGCTTTATCTAAACCTATTTGATAGTATGTATTAGCATCTCCAGACACTAGGCCTTTTACAATTGCTTCTGCGATCATAAAATGTGAATCAGCAGTTGTCATAACAATCGTAGGAAATATTGGACTCCCTTCATTTGTTTTCTGAGTAACTATTTCTGTAGGTTCAGAGAACAAATCAGGATGCATATAACTTTTAATTTTTCCACTTAACCTGGAAGGTAAACCTACGTAGTTAGTAGACTCTGGCATGGTGATGGTTAAATCGGTTTCCGTTTCTGTCCAAGTATAATCTGTACCCAAAACAAGACCAGCTCCGTCTAACGTACTTTGTAAAAAGGCTACGTGATCAGCTATTAGAGGAACATTTTCACCATCAGTTGGCTTTAATATTGTCATTGTTCCCCCTACGCTAGGTTTGGTAATTTTACTTAATCTTGGATCATCATTGTTTTGTAAGATATTCACCATGGCCTCAGTGGCTCTCCATTGACTGCCGGCGAAATTATGCCATATATCTCCATATGATGCAGAGCCTCCCCAAATATTTGTCTCATCTGGATATGCAGCAAATAATGCATCAGTATCAGCAAGAACACCAGAAGCAATAGCTTCTGACGCTGCATTTGCAGAAAAATCTTCACCAGGAGATCCATGAGCTCTCAGCGCAATTCTTAACTTTAAACTGTTTGCAAGTTTTTTCCAGTTTTGCATGTTTCCGTTGAATATTACGTCATTTTCAGCCAACATATCAACTCCAGCTCCAGTAGTCTCGTTAGTTCCTATTATTGAAATAGCTTGATCTAGATCTGAAATAACTCCTTTATAAACATCAATTTGAGCATCATATACTGGCAAAGAGATATTTGGATCAGATGCTTGAGAATAAGGAATCATCCCATGAGTCTCAGTAAATTGAGTATAATATAATCCTTTCATTACAAGTCCGAGCGCATAATATTGATCATTTTCTAGAGGTCCATCCTCACCAACTAAGTTAAGGAAAGACGTTAAGGTACTGTTATAAGCGGCATACCAATCCCAAGAACCTAGGTCGGTATAAAAACTATTGTAAACCCATCCTAAATCACCATCCCAGTCTGACCCAGCCCAACCATTAGAGATTTGAGCTGAAAATCCATCAGGGTGTATTAAATCTCCAAACCACAATGGAACCATTGTAGGTCTGTAAAATTGCTGCTGTAAAGTAGTAACAAAATATTTGGCACTAACGTCCGATGTAGAAAGAGCATCCGGCTGTTGGTTGATTTCATTGAAATCATCTGTACAAGAAAATACAGTTGCAAGTACGATACTTGCCATTATTAAAATTTTATTTTTCATTGTTATAGGGTATTATGTTAAAATGTTAAATTTAAATTTAATCCTATGCTTCTTAAAGTAGGCATCGCATTATGTGATAACCCTTGAACTCCAATAGAAGTACCTAACATAGACTCTGGATCAATATCATCTGCCTTATTCATTAGGAAAAATAAGTTTCTACCAACCAATTGAACAGTGGCACTTTGTAATCCAAATTTATTTCCGACTGGGATATTATATCCAATAGCTAGTTCGCGTAATCTGATATTATCTTGATCATAAATATAGTTTTCTGAAATATCAGACATTGCCGTCCAGTATTGTTGACCTGTAATACTCTGAGTATTTGCAGCTCCAGTACCTGTATTGGTTCCAGCTACTACTACTCCTGATTGACGGTATTGTAGACTTCTCAGAGAAACACCGTTTCTATCCATATCAGCAGAAGTTTGAGAATAAACTTGACCACCCATACGTGCGTCAATTAGAAAACTCATTGAAAAGTTTTTATAAGTTAGTGTATTAGACCAACCCCCTAACCAATCTGGTTGAGCATTTCCTAGTAATTCATCGGGTGCTGCCGAACCAATTGGTACACCATCAGCATCGACCTCACCTGTCCAAACTCTTCCATAAATATCTCCAATGCTCCCACCCTCTGTAGCGACAATAGCAACATTACCATCAGTTGAAGTATTGTATCTAAAGCTATCTACTCCTTCAATTAATTCTTCAATCTTATTTTCGTTTTTAGAATAGAAAAATGACGTATTCCAAGAAAAATCATCCTTATCAAAAACAGTTGCACCAAGTGCAATCTCAACTCCTTTATTGGTTACTTTACCAATATTGTCTCTGTTAAATAAATATCCAGTTGCTGCTGGAACAGGAACATCAAAAATTAAATCCTTAGTAGTCATGTTGTATACAGACAAGTCTAAAGTTAGCTTGTTATTAAGTAAGCCTAACTCTAAACCAAATTCTGATGAAGTTACAGTTTCAGGTTTTAAATCTTGATTTAATCTAATTGTTGGAGAAACTAAAGTTGTTAGACCAAGATATCCTTGACCAGGAACGGAATAGGTTTGATTAAGTTGGTATGGATCGGTATCGTTACCTACTTGAGCTACACTACCTCGAACTTTTATTAAATTAAAAATCTCCTTATTTGGATCTATAAATTTATTTAATATTGCAGACACACTTGCTGAGTTGTATAAGTAAGACCTGTTGTCTTCACTTAAGGTTGAAGACCAATCATTACGAGTGGATACGTCTAAGTATAAAAAATTATCATAAGCTAAGTTAACTGAGCCATATACAGAGTTCACTTTCTTGATGGATAGTGGAGACTCTTCAGGAGCCTGTATCACATTTAAGTTATTAATGAACGAAGCTGTAGGAATTTTAAAATCAGATCCTCTAACCAACAAACCTTCTGAAGTTCTTTTGGACATATTCCCACCAATATTTGCTACAATATTTATTTTGTCAGTTAAATCACGCTTAGCAGTTACCAAGAACTCAGAGTTAATCTCTTTAAACGTACTTTCTCCAATTTCCATCGATCCTAAGTTAATAAAGTGATGACCCGGTCTGTATATTTTGTTATCTCTGATACTAGTCATATCTCCACCAATACGAACAAATGCACTAAGCCAATCTGTAAATTGATAGTTAACTTTGGCAAAACCTAAGAATCTATTTCTGCGAACACTAGTTTCATCATTATATATTTGCCAAAATGGATTTGATACATTTCCATCAGCGTAACGAATTACATTATAATCTTCTGGAGTTGCTGGATTAGCCATTTGGTAATTACGTAAATCATCAATAGCCACATTTCTAGGCATATTATAGACAGCCGATAACAATCCTTGTGCACCAGTCGTAGAAGCTCTGTTATTAACATCTTGTGTGAAAAAAGTAGCTTTTGTGTCTACAGTTAGTTTATCAGATAAATTATTCACTGCTCTTAAGTTAAAGTTGTGACTACTTAAATCTGAGTTTTCTATTATAGAATTAGATGAATTATTTGTGTAAGAAAACCTAATAGAACCCATGTCTGATCCTTTATCAACCGAAACTGATGTAATTGACCTTACAGCTTGTCTGAAAAAGTCTTCAACGTTATTCGATTCGGCAGAGTATGCCTTGTTTGTTCCGTCATAGTAAGCTTGTTGAGATCCGTCTAACGTACCACCCCAAGAAAATTGTCCCCAATCGGATTCACGGTCAGTATAAGCAGTTCCAAAAGAACCTTGACCATATTGGTTTTGGTGTTCAGGTAAAAGCATCGGGCTATCAAAAGAGACGTTTGTTTTTAAACTCACGCCTAGTTTATTTGAACTTGAGCCTTTTTTAGTAGTTATTAAAATAACTCCGTTTCCTGCTCTCGACCCATAAAGTGCAGCTGCACTTGGTCCTTTCAATACAGTTATAGACTCTACATCATCAGGATTGATATCAGAAATACCAGCTCCTGATATACTTGGCTCATAACTTGGACTTCCTCCGTTATCCTGACTTCCAGAGTTAGCTTGGGAGCCATCTGAATTTATAGGTAAGGAAGCATTTATAGGCATTCCATCAACAACAATAAGAGCTTGAGAATTTCCACCCAAGGAATTATTACCTCTAATTGTTATTCTTGACGCAGAACCTAAAGATCCCGATTGAGAAATTTGTAAACCAGCTACTTTACCAGCTAAAGAACTAGCAAGGTTGTTGTCTTTAATAGTGTTTACATTGTCTCCAGAAACTTCACTGACTGCATATCCTAAAGATTTTTTCTCTCTTGAGATCCCCAATGCAGTAATCACTACCTCATCTAAATTCTCAGAGCTTTCTTCAAGAGCCACATCAATTAAATCTTGTCCCTTTACAGCTACCTCTATATCCATATAACCAAGAAAAGAAAACTGTAAAACAGCATTTTCACCAGATACCTTAATAGTATAGTTACCATCAAAATCTGTTATCGCACCATTTGTAGTGCCTTTTTCCACTACATTAACACCAGGAATAGACATCTGGTCCGAAGAATCAGTCACTGTTCCCGAAACCGTTGTAGTTTGTGCATAAATAGTGTGAGCACTAAATACGCAAATCAGAAGCAACAGCTTCTTTAATTTTTGGATCATAATTTTTTTGTTTAGTTAATATGATTTAAATTTAAATAAAATTGCTAGTAATGAATTAATGTTTTCGACAAATGACACTTGAAATGAGGCGTATGTTAAATTTATGTTATTATTTAGATTCCCTAAATACATCAACAAGCTAGTAACAGGATTGACAAACACCCTAATAAATTGCAGACTATTATTTTTTGATTTTGGGAATGATGGACTTGGATAGAGAAAATTAGATCCCAATACACCCCCTCATTCTAAGCTAATTTTTAAATAATTTGAGTGTACTAACTCAGAATGATTTACAAAAAAACCTTTGTAAATTTCTTGACCTAATTTCAATTGTTTGATGGCTCCTTTGCCCTCTTTTTCAATGACTAGATAAGGCTGGTCATAATATCTACTATCCAATTGAATGGTGATTTTATCAAATACAGGGGTTGTAATTGTATAAATAGGCTCGGCTGGACTCACGGGGTAGAGTCCCATCATACTGTAAATTAACCAAGCAGACATGGTTCCTGTATCATCATTTCCAGGCAAGCCACCGGGGATGTTTTTAAAATGGTTCCCTATGAGCTCCGATACTTTGTTCTGTGTGCGCCACTCTTGACCAGAGACATAATTAAATAAATAAGGATATCCTATGTCGGGTTCGTTTGCCATGTCAAATTGCCCTGAATTAAAAACTTTTTGAAGTTGACGAGAATACGCTTCTTTCCCGCCCATTAATTCCATGAGTCCTTTGGTATCGTGTGCTGCCATAAATGTATATTGCCATGAATTTCCTTCAATAAACCCTAAATTCTTTTGAAAATTAGCGCCTGTTTCAGGATGGAATGGGCGCACCCAAGAACCATCTGCATCTTTGGGTCTTAATAAGTTAAATTGTTTATCAAAAAGTTTTTGATATGAAACAGAACGCTTTCTATAAAACTCCTCATCTTCATTTTTGTTCAGTGCTTTTGCTAATTGTGCAATAGCAAAGTCTGTAATATTATATTCTTGCGTTGTAGAAACAGAACCGCTTTTTGTAGAAGCAGTTGTCAAATACCCTCTTTCTGTATATTCTTTTATCCCGGGTCTGAGCGCATTATTTTCGAGTTGGGTTGCGCTTTTAGTCATGGCTTCATACGCCTTTTCAATATCAAAATCTTGAATCCCTCGTAAATAGGTGTCAGCAATAATAATTCCTGCTGGATCGCCTACCATTGTTGTCGTTTCTGTGGCATTTAATTCCCATTTTGGGAGCCATCCACTTTCATCATAGATAGACAACATACTTTTTACCATATCCGACTGTTGCTTTGGATACACCAATGACATCAAGGCGTGGAGATTCCTGTAGGTATCCCATAAAGAGAAAACGGTAAAACGAGTGCCTTCTGTTTTTAATGTTTCTCTTGTGGCCATTTTGGGGTATTCACCATTCACATCATTTAAGGTATTTGGATGAATTAATGTGTGGTATAAGGCTGTGTAGAAAATAGTTTTATCATCTTTAGTTCCTCCCTCAACTTTAATTTTAGAAAGTAAATCGTTCCATTTGGATGCTGTTTGTTGGTGGATTTCATCAAAAGAAAATCCGCTCGTTTCTTTTGCTAAGTTTTCTCTAGCGTTTTCAATACTCACATAAGATACTCCTATTTTTACTTCCACAGATGTAGGCTCCTTAAAGTCATAACGCATGTAAGCACCTATACTATCGCCAATAATTTCTTTTTTATAGTTCTTATACAGTCTTTTTTCTCCATTGTAAGGCATCCATTGCCCTTCCGTGCCTTTATATTTTGGCGTGTTTTTCCAAAGTCCAAATTCCTTAGAAGGCTTACTGAATTTTGCCACAAAATATACAGGATAAGACTCTTCGGGTTTGTAATAACAAAAAGATCCTACATTACGTACGCCTTCAATTTCTGTAGGTGAAACAATTTTGACCGTAGCACCTTGCTCGTTAGTTAAGCCTAAACCCAAATTTAATA
>Ga0209405_1000647_pt1 | contig 27938 bp, 23 predicted proteins | sample COGITO_mtgs_1105_6_FD_184803 | JGI IMG/M metagenome (GOLD analysis project Ga0209405, IMG submission 184803) | Pelagic marine microbial communities from North Sea - COGITO_mtgs_110516 (SPAdes) (version 2) | ecosystem: Environmental > Aquatic > Marine > Epipelagic ...
GGAGAAATTCTTAAAACGACTTCTTGTCGCTCTCATACCCGTTAACAAGCTAGCACGCGATGCCCCACAAACGGGAACACTGACATAAGCATTAGCAAAACGTGTGCCCTGCTCTGCTAATTTATCAATATTCGGAGACTGCACATGCTCTCCGCCATAAGCACCTAACTCCACTCTTAAATCATCGACCATAATAAACAACACATTCGGCTGCTTACTATTAGAGGCATTAACTCCGCTGTTAACAAAAGTCGATAAAAGTAAGGTTAAAAGTATTTTTTTATAATGCATATTCTTTATGTCTCTCTGCTAGAGTAAATTTGTGGATTTTTTATATTTATATTTATATTATTAATTTATTAATTAATTTTAACATTGTAATCTTAAATCTGACTTACGCATAGACAATAATTCTTTCTTTTTCGCCCGTTAATATATACCTCTAACTGCTAACTTAAGCCATTCAATACTGACTTATACGCATACGATACGCGATAGATTTTGCGCTTCATCATGATCATTTTTATTGTCATATAACACCTGCGCTCTAACTCGGTTATTAATATCAAACCATTAAATTAACGTGTATTGATCTGCATGAATCACTTAAGCAACTTGCTGGCTACTTTCCCATCAAAATAAGCATCATCAGGACCATCAATTACCTTTGTAAAAGGGCCACTTTTACACGTCTTAAATTCAGTAATATTCGCGACTAACTGATAGCCACGAATATAAGGATGGCGACATGCCTCCGAAATTTTTTGCTTATCTAACGATTAGACAGTGCCTAGCCAGGACCTAGCCAACACGTAGACAAAGTATCGCTTAATGCCATTAACTGAGGTTATGACGCGAATGATCTGTATCAGCTTATTAAATCATGAAGAGCTCTGTAGCCCGCCGATACATTACCAATATTAGTCCAGACCTTACTATTGGAGCTTTTTGCATTTAGAATTAAATATTAGAGCTTATTTTTTAAACTAAAATAACGCTATACTGACCGATCTGGTTAAAGGAACTGTACCTGATAACCTCGATGGCAGAAGCTTTAAACCCGTACTGTTAGGTCAAGCTACCGAACATAAAGACTATGTTTATGGCATTCAAACCAGCTTAAATGTCCACTATGGCGCACCCTACCCCATAAGATCGATACGGAGTAAGCAATATAAATTCATTCATAATATTTATGCTGAAGGTGCTTTCTCTAACATTCTCACTCAAGGTGCTTGGTTTAAAGACGAGCTTAAAGCGGAGAGAGCAATCAATAAAAGCAATTATGCTCGCTATGCTACCAGCCCTGAATTTGAGTTTTATGACATTATTAAAGATCCCTTTGAGCAAGTGAATATTATTGATCAACCTCAGTATAAAGATGAAATCATAACTTTAAAAAGTCATTTGTCGAACTGGATGGCTCAGCAAGGTGATCTAGGCTTAGAGACCGAAATGGTAGTCTGTGATAGAAAAGGATTTTCGCATAGAAGATGCCCTTAATAACGATCGATTAAAAACACTTATAAAAAAATCGACATAAGAACAGTATTAACGTGAATGACTTAATCTATTGATCAAATCATCATATGATATGTAATCAAACTTTATCAACGAATCATCGACAAAAATAAAATGATATCTTATAAAAAAATAATGGCTTCGATAGTTAATCAATGTATTGTTTACTCAGCAATATCATTGATATTTATCTCAACGGCCTTTGCCCTCGATGCAAAGATTGAGAAGCCTAATATCTTATGGATTGTGAGTGAAGATAATAGTCCTTTAATCGGAGCCTATGGTGATAGCTTCGCTACAACGCCTAATATCGATAAGCTCGCTAAGCAATCCATCGTTTACGATAATGCCTTTGCTAACTCTCCTGTTTGCGCTCCCACTCGTTTTTCAATTATTACGGGGATGCATGCGAATGCTATGGGCACCGGTAATATGCGTAGCCGGAATAAAATTCCAGCATTCGTTAAAACCTATACTCACTATTTACGAGCGGCGAATTACCACGTTACCAATAATAGTAAAACCGATTACAACTTCGCTACTGCAGACATACCCGATGGTAAACTGCTTAAGCATAAAGAGTGGCAAGCGATTGATAGCCAGCTCTGGAATAAAGGCAGTTACGCAGACCGCCAAGAGGGTCAGCCTTTTTTTCATATCTACAATATATCTGAATCTCATGAAAGCCGCTTGCATAGAAAGCTCAAAAAACGCCTGCACCGCCCTGAAGACGTCACCCTACCGCCTTACCACCCTGATACTTTAGAAATACGGAATGATTGGGCATTATATTATGATCGTATAACACAAATGGATAGCATCGTCGGTAATAAGCTGACTGAATTAGAAGCGGCTGGAGAACTCGAAAATACCATAGTATTTTATTATTCCGATCATGGTGGTGCGCTCGCGAGAAGTAAACGATTCTTGTATGATACGGGCACCAAAATCCCCTTTATGGTCCATGCACCAAAAAAATATCAACACTTATTGAATCATGAAATGAGCAGTCGAACAGATCAGCTTATTGATATTGTTGATTTAGCGCCTACATTACTTTATTTGGCCGGCATCAAAAAACCTGCTCATATGCATGGCGAAAACATTTTTAGCAGCGCTGACAATAACCGTAAACAATATAACTATTTGTATCGTGGCCGTATGGATGCACGCATAGATTTAGTGCGCGCATTGCGTAATGAGAAATTCAAATATATTCGTAACTATATGCCGCATCGTCCTAATGGACAGCATTTAAGTTATTTATGGAAAGCTGCATCCGTACGCTCATGGCAGCAAGCCTGCCAACAGAATCAATGCAATGAAACTCAGCAACGCTTCTGGCAAGCGCGTCCTAGCGAAGAATTATATGATACGAGCGTTGACCCCTGGGAAGTGAACAATTTAGCGAATGACGGCACTTACAGCGCTGTGTTATCTGAAATGCGCACGGCATTGCAAGCAAAAAATCGACAGTACAAAGATATAGGTTTTATACCCGAAGGAGAGCTCGCTAAACGGACTAAAAACAAAACCGGCTATGAACTCGTTAGAGAAGATAACTTTCCTATCGATTTAATTATTGAAACAGCAGAAATTGCCAGTTTAGCGAAACCAAAAAATCTACCGTTACTCACCCAGCGACTATCGCACCAAGAACCCATTGTTAGATACTGGGCAGCGATGGGATGCACTATTTTAAAAGAACAGGCTATGCCGGCAAAGCTTGAACTCTCACAACGACTTCGCGATGACTCGGCAGATGTTCAAATTGCCGCCGCAGAAGCGCTTATCCATATAGGTAATGAGCAGCAAGCCCTAGCAATCCTGATGAAACAACTCACTCACCCCACAGCCATGGTGAGAATTCATGCGGCCAATGCACTCGACGCTATAGGCATCAAAGCTAAACCTGTAGCTAAAAAACTCAAAACGATGGTTACTGCAATGCAGGCGATAAAAACGAAAGAACTATCACCTGAAGAGAAATATTTGCTTTCAGCATTATCACATACTGTTTCAAAACTATGATTTTCATATATTTAACAACAAGTATGCCGCACTGATTACAATGAAATTATTCATATAAATCATAAGCTTATAAAAAAAACGTTATGCCAATTATGCGGCCAATTAGCTTACACGTTAATACTTGTTTATTGATTGTTCGACTGATACGATTAATCTAATAATTATAAAACGTAAAACCGTTCTCCCCCGAATGGCTTTATTTATTACTAGAAAGTAAATCACACCCTGGAGAAAAAGATGTATTCCATCTTTAAGCACTTGCGTACCTGCGCGTTTGTTACATTATCTTGCTTATCGCAGCAAGCCTCAGCTATTTATATTGATCTTAATTTCAGCGGCACACTGTCTAATTCTCAAAAAACGCTTTTCACTCAGGCTGAACAATTCTGGGAAACTACGCTTACGGGCTATCAACCTAGCGTCAATGCCAGTCTCCTAAGCAATATCGTTATTAACGCTGAAGGGACAGCGATCGATGGTGTCGGCGGTACACTTGGCTCTGCTGGACCAACCTTTGGATGGACTATAGGTGGCTATGTACTGGCATCCGAAGGCGACATGCGATTCGATACTGCTGACCTCAACAATTTAGAAAGCAACGGCTCACTCGAAAGCGTGATTCTGCATGAAATGGCTCACGTGCTAGGTCTTGGCACACTATGGGAAGCCAACGGCGTATATACCTCTGGCAGCGGCCAATACACGGGTGCCAATGCGCTAAGCCTATGGCAAACTGAATTTGGCCAAACCAGTGCTACGTATATTCCTGTCGAATTGGGCGGCGGCCCGGGCACTGCAGGCGGTCACTGGAATGAAGTTAACAATGGCGGCGCTTTAACGGGCATTACTGATACAAACAATAATGATTTGCGTTACGAATTAATGACGGGGTGGCTAAACTCACCCACATTCATTAGTAACATGACGATAGCGTCTTTTGCCGACATCGGTTATGAAGTCGTATATTCTGAAGTCCCTATTCCTGCAGCGGCTTATTTGTTTTTATCTGCCTTAACGGGATTGGGTTACATTAAACGTAAACAACACTAACGTATGGCATCAATAACAATACTTGGCGTAAGTATTTGCGGCAGCACTACTGCCGTTTTGCCAGGTGCATAATAAACATATAACGGCACGCCGTTACGAGAAAAAGTAGCTAGATACTCGGTAATTACCGGATCGCTATTAGTCCAATCGCCTTTTAAATAGGTAATGGACTGCGCTGCAAAAGCGTTCTTCACTTTATTCGTTCCTAATGCAATTCGCTCATTGACCTTACAAGTAATACACCAGTCGGCCGTCATATTAACAAACACCGCTTCGCCATTATCTAACGCTTGTTGTAAGCGTTCTGGCGTGTATTCCTGCGCGTCACTTTCTACCGTTGCAGTATCAGTTAATACGATATCATTACGCTCTACACTCGCCGCATAAAGCGCCAGTATAATTGCAGCCACTAAAATAAACGCAGCAACAGCACGACTCATAAAAGCATCATCACGGAATTGAGTTTGTCGCCAAATCCAAAGTGCCAGCGCCACCAACACTAGCCCCACTAACATTAAGGCAACTGCATCACCGCCCGTCTGACGCGAGAACACCCAGAGCAACCAAATAACGGTAAGGTAAATAGGAAAGGCCAAAAACTCTTTTAACCGCACCATCCAATTTCCCGGCTTAGGCAAGGCGTTAGCTAAGAACGGTATAAAGGCGATAAGCAAAAACGGCAAGGCTAAACCTAAACCCATAGCGGCAAAAATCAGTAACGCGACCACGGCCGATTGACCCAGCGCAAAGCCCATTGCCGTACCCATAAACGGTGCCGTACAAGGTGTGGCAACCACAGTGGCTAATACACCAGTAAAAAATGAACCACGCCAATCACTGCTTGAACGCTCTTTATTACCTAGTCCAGCTCCTAAGTTTTGTAACGATGAACCTAATTCGATAAAGCCCGATAGCGATAAACCTAAGACAAATAATAAATACACTAAAAATGCTATAAACCAAGGCGATTGAAGCTGAAATCCCCAGCCAATTTGTTCTCCCGCAAATCGCAGAGCAATAAGTAAGCCTGCAATTAATAAGAAACTTAAAATAACACCGGCAGTATAAGCAATACCATGCCGTCTTCGCTCTGTTGAATTATGATTACCGCTTTCAACTAAACTCACAATTTTTAATGACAGCACAGGAAAAACACAGGGCATGGCATTAAGTACTAGCCCGCCTGCTACAGCTAATAGCAACGCATATAAAATACTAATAGGCGCTGCTGAAGTGTCGACTGAAGGTGAATCAGATGAGCTTGCTGCAGTAGTTTCTTTGACGTCTTCAATAAGCGAGCTATTAGTTACTGCAAGTACTGCTTTTTTGCGTGCAGTAAATTCGATAGCCTTAACCTGATCCTGCTCTTCTGCGGCTGCCGTTACTAATAAAACAGACAGCAACTCCGGCGCCTCTTCTAAGTAGTAATCTTTTTTGGCAGATATATGCAGTTGATCGTTAATTATTTTAATAGTTGGCTTATCAAAATTATCAACAATACCGGCACTACCAATAAACACTTGCGGTAGGCGCTCAAACGCTGGCAACTCATTTAATGCAACCGCAATATCTACCTGCTCACCCACAGCATAAGCAGCGTTATTGGTATAAATTAAACGAGGGATTTTACTGCGGGCTTCTTCAAATAATGGATGGCTCGTGGTCTCTTGAATGTTATCCAGCTTTCGATCTCGCAAAGGTAAGACTACTGTCAGTTCAGCTTTTCCAGGAATACAGACATCTTTGCAAATTAACCATTTTGCCGTTGCTGATAATGCTATCTCACCCTGGCTATTAATAGCGCCAGAAGAAATAGAAGCTGGTACAGAGATAGAGACCGGCAACCAAGTTTCACCGTGATAACCAAAATTGACCGCTCCTTGATAATCAATCCGTTCAGGCACTGGCCACTCTAAATTCCCTGCCCTAAATTGCTCAGGCAACTGCCAAATAACGCGTGTGGGTAAACCCGTATCGCCAGGATTTCTCCAGTAAGTGTGCCAGCCTTCATCAGGCAATAATCTTAGTGCTAATTGCGCAGTCTCACCAGCAACAAGGTAGCCCTGCTCACTCACTAAGCCGACCTTTATATGTGCTGCTGCTTTCTGCTCACCAAACACCGGCGAGCTTGCCAATACCGGCTTTGAGGCTATGGAAAGCATCATGCAAAATATGACAAACGCAGCTATCAAGCTGCGCTGTGGCGATAATAAGACCTTAACGGTCAAAAGGGCTTGCAACATAGTCGACACTCAAAAATGAAGGTAATAGTTCATGGTAAAGAGATTATCAAATACTAAGTTAATTCAGTACTTTGGGCTGTGAGTTTGATTCAATTTGGCCCAAATAACCAACTTTCATCGATTTTTCTGGCTTTTAATCACTAACTCCCGCTTTTAAACGAAGCCAAAAACGAAATTAACCGCTCAGCGATGAAATATCACTCAATTTTATCGCTGATTCCCCTCTTGATTTCAGCCTAACATGCCCCAATATAAAGCAGTGCGGCTAAGGAAGTATTCATTACGATTCGCACGGCAAAATAGATTGTGATAAGCCACGAATAAAGTGATATTTTTCGGCAAAATGTTAGCGCAATTAATACGAATAGCGTTGCGTTTGCAGAGGTATTGAGTATGATATTACCGTATTAGCGCCGCTTTTAGCTTGTTGCCTAAAAAGCCACGCAAACCGATTTTACATTTTCAGTAAATTGAATAGATCAACTCAGGAGTATTCGCCATGCAGGATAAAATTTTTAGCACTCAGACCGCCCGTTCAGGTTCTGTTTTAGAAACCAATAAGGTACTTCGCAATACCTATATGCTGCTTTCAATCACGTTAATGTTCAGCGCTATTGCTGCCGCATCAACAATGGCAATGGGCATTGGTCGCGGCACATCATTAATGATGTCATTAGGCGCCTTAGGTTTAATCTTCTTCGCCCTACCTCGCACACAAAATTCAGCGTCGGGTATTTGGGTTGTTTTTGCCTTTACCGGCCTTATCGGTGGTTCACTAGGCCCAATGCTTAATCACTATATGGCTATGGCCAACGGTGGCTCATTAATTATGCAAGCCTTAGGCGGCACAGCATTAGTGTTCTTTGGCCTATCAGGCTACGTGCTTACCACTAAGAAAGACTTCTCATTTATGGGTGGCTTTTTAATGGTCGGCTTGCTGGTTGCGATTGTCGGAATGATTGCAAATATCTTTCTACAGATTCCAGCCATGTCACTGGCTATCTCGGCAGGTATCGTATTGGTGATGTCTGGCTTCATTTTGTTTGATACTAGCCGTATTATTAACGGCGGCGAAACTAACTATATTCGCGCTACTGTTTCATTGTATTTAAACATCGTTAATTTATTCACTTCTATATTGCACCTTTTGGGCGCTATGGATGATTAAGCAATAATTAAATCAGTCCTTTTTATAGACTGATATTAGAAAGCCCTGCTCTTGCGGGGCTTTTTTTTGGCTAAAACACCTTGAGAAAATAATGCAATACGGATGCTTTAACGCATAATAGCCTGAAATCTAGAAAGTAATTGGAGCTTATGAGTAATACTAACGAACATGCTTTCGCGCAATTTATTCGTACTATCGGCAAAGGGAAAACCGGCCGACGCTCACTGACGCTGCAAGAAGCGCAAACAGCGATGCAAATGATTTTGGCTAATGACGTTGAGCCACTTCAACTTGGCGCGTTTTTAATGGTATTACGAGTAAAAGAAGAATCGGCCGAAGAAATTGCTGGCTTTGTTCTCGCCTGTAGAGAATATATTAATAAAGATAAACCGGTGATGATAAAGCCAGATTTAGACTGGTCTTCTTATGCTGGCAAAAAACGGCAGCCGCCGTGGTTTTTATTATCGGCCCTACTGCTCGCTCAATCCGGCTATCGCGTATTTATGCACGGTGCCAGCGGCCATACACCAAACCGCCTTTATAGCGAAGAAGTGCTTAAGCAGCTTGGTATTAGCACTGCCACTAATTGGCAGCAATGCGAGCAACAGCTTAACGCTCATAACTTTAGTTTTATGCCTATTAAAAGCCTCTGTAAGCCCCTGCATGACATTATTGAGCTGCGTCCATTATTGGGTTTGCGCTCACCCGTGCATACGCTGACAAGGTTGTTAAACCCGCTGGAGTCAGACACCACCTTACAAAGTGTTTTCCACCCTTCATACACCGATACTCATCATTATGCTGCACAACTGCTTATGCAAAAAAATGCTGCAGTATTTAAAGGTGAAGGTGGCGAAGTGGAATATCGACCGCAGGCCGACATTACGATTAAAGGCTTATCTAACGGTGAGAGTGAGCTCTATACAATTCCACGCCAAGCTGAAGCACCTGACGAAACCGATGTTAGCAGTCAACTATTGTTAAATTTATGGCAGGAAACGAAGTATAATAGCCATGGATTAAAAGCCGTATTAGGCACTGCCGCTATTGCGTTAAAAACCATGGGAGTAGAAAAAAATATATCGCAAGCCCAGCAATTGGCTCAGCAACTGTGGGACAAGCGAAAAGAATCGTTAGTTTAATTAAGCGTCGTCATAACCATTGGGATTAGCTGACTGCCATCGCCAACCATCCGCTGTCATCTCTTCAATACCCAACTCGGCTTGCCAGTTCAGCTCAGCTTTTGCTAGTGAAGCATCGGCATAGCAAATAGCCGCATCACCAGGGCGTCGGTCCACCAGCTTGTAAGGAATCTCACAGCTTGAAGCTTTTTCAAACGCTTTAACCATATCCAATACTGAATACCCAATACCGGTACCGAGGTTATATGGAACGATGCCAGGAGCACTTTTTAGCTTTTCAAGTGCACATAAATGGCCTTTGGCTAAATCCACAACATGAATATAATCACGAACACCGGTGCCATCATGCGTTGGATAATCACTCCCGTAAACGGAGAGCGCTGCTAATTTTTTTACTGCGACTTGCGCAACATAGGGCATTAAATTATTGGGAATATCTTTAGGATCTTCGCCTATCAAACCGCTACTGTGTGCGCCAGCAGGATTAAAATAGCGCAATAAAATAGCATTCCAGCGCGAATCAGATACGCCTAAATCACGCAGCATCTCTTCAATAAATAATTTACTTCGACCGTAAGGATTAACTGCTGATAATGGAAAGCTCTCGGTAATCGGAACACTCGCCGGCTCACCATAAACGGTTGCCGATGAGCTAAAAACTAAATTGTATAAATCGTGACGCTGCATGGTTTCAAGTAATACCTGAGTACCATAAATATTATTATCATAATATTTGAGTGGCTGCGCTACCGATTCACCCACCGCTTTTAAACCCGCAAAATGAATAACTGCTGAAAAAGTATGTTCAGCAAATACCGCTTCCATTTTATCTCGATCACGAATATCGATAGGGTAAAGCGTAATGCTTTTTTGAGTGATCGACTCTACACGCTTAAGCGCCTCGGTATTGCTATTGGATAAATTATCAACAACGACAACATCGTAACCAGCTTCTAATAACTCAATGCATGTGTGGCTACCAATATAGCCCGCACCACCTGTCACTAAAATCTTATTCATAAATCCCTAATCCTAATGTCTTTTTATTCAAACATATTAAATTCAAACATATCATTCAAACATACCTATCTACTTAGCATAGATCATATAGTACTGAACTGTCGTAAAACATACTTAAAGACAGTTTTTTACCGTTCTTTTACCTCTGCAGCGACCTTTATTCTTCTCGCTATCCTGATTAGCCCTTAGAATCGCCCTTGAATTAATTATGCAATAGAATCACATATAATTTATCATACCGTCTTAATCTGATGATCATCAAATAAGCATAATACAGCAGCCGCTGCTAGCAATTCCATTACGGTAATACGAAACCAAACACATGACTCAAGAAAAACTGTCGATACCTTCAATTAACTATGCCCCCGAGCAATACGAGCAACTACTGGATGAAAAAGCCCAGTGTATAACGAAATTATTAGCGGCATATAATCCACCGACGCCAGCACTTTTTTCATCGCCGAAAAAGCACTTTCGGATGCGTGCTGAATTTCGTATTTGGCATGACAGACAAGGCGAAAATAATCATTGTTTTTATGTGATGTTTGAGCCCGATGAGCCTAGCGTGCCAGTAAGGGTCGATCACTACCCTATCGGTAGTTTATCGATTACCGCGCTTATGCCAAAATTACTTGAAACAATTAATCAATCCAACACGCTCAAGCATAAACTCTTTCAAGTGGAGTTTTTAACCACCACAGGCGGCGAAGTACTCATTAGCTTAATCTATCATCGACAGTTAGATGAACTTTGGGAGGTTGAAGCGCGGCAATTAGAACAGCAATTCAATATTTTTGTGATAGGCCGTGCGAGAAAACAGCGTCTGGTTATTTCTCGTGACTATGTGGTTGAGACACTGCCTATCGTGACTGAAACACAGCCTGAAAAATCACAAGTGTTTAGCTATCACCAACAAGAAAACAGTTTTACTCAGCCTAATGCGGCTATTAATTGCAAAATGATTGAATGGGTTTTAGCGCAGTTCTCAGATAATAATAAGCAAGATTTGTTAGAGCTTTACTGTGGCAATGGTAACTTTACGATTCCGCTATCTCGACAATTTAATAAGGTGTTAGCAACAGAAATATCTAAATCTAGCATACGACTCGCTAAGCAAAACTGCTTAATTAATGATGTCGAAAATATTGAATTTATTCGCCTAAGCAGTGATGAAACCGCATCGGCCTTAAAGCATGAGCGCGAGTTTAGACGATTGAAACATATTGATATCGATAGCTATGATTTTTCGACGGTATTGGTTGATCCGCCTCGTGCAGGACTCGATGAAAATACGCTTAAATTAGTGGCAGGGTTCGATACGATTATTTATATTTCTTGTAATCCGAATACGCTGGCAGAAAATCTGAGCACACTAAGCAATACGCATAGCGTTAAAGAGTTTGCACTTTTCGATCAGTTCCCTTACAGCAACCACTGTGAATGCGGCATGATATTACAACGCCTTCCACTCAATGAGGATAACCCGAATGTCTAATGAACAATTAACAGATTCCGAAATCAATGAACAAGCAACACAGCTTGCTCACTGGGAACTCCAGGGCGAAATGCTTTATCGGCAATTTTTCTTTAAAGACTTTATTGCCGCATTTGAATTTATGACCAAGGTGGCAGCATTAGCTGAGCAAGCGAATCATCATCCTAACTGGAGTAATGTTTACAATAAGGTCGATATTGCCTTAACGACTCACGAATTCAATAGTGTTAGCCAAAGAGATTTTGATTTGGCAAAAAAAATTGATCAACTGTAAATCCATCTATCGTCAATCTATTAATAGTCGGCTTATACAATAAGCGCCTGCATCATCTGCTCTACCACATCACGCTTATCATCCAGCAACTGAATTTCATATTTATAAAGATTAAGCTCACTGAATACAGCCTGATCAACAACGGCATCTAAAAACCGAACAGGCTCACCCGTGGCTAATACGATGTCAGCTAATAGACGTGCTGCATTAACGGCTGCCACTTCTAACTGCATATCTTTAGCTAAATCATATTCATCGATATAACTAATCGTGGCCATAATCGACTCAGGTAAATGCCAAGAGCGAGCGAGCTTAAGGCCAGTTGTCTTTTGATGTTTTTCGATTAACCGCAGTAAATCATCGCGCGTAGGCAATAATTCTTGGTCGCCTAATAACTCGTTAATAGCATGCAACACAACAGGCTTGCCGATTTGATGAAGCAAGGCATTCAGAAAAACAACCTCGGAATTAAGATGACAAAGGCGAGCAATCTCTCGCCCCCATAAAGCACATAGCAATGAATGCTGCCATAAATAAGTGGTTATCTCGCGTGTTGACGCATTCGATTTAAAAGCGCTTTGACCAACAGTCATGGTCAAAACCATTTGCGCTATATTTTTCATACCCAATTTAGCAATGGCTTGCTGCAAGGTTTGTGTTTTACCGTAGCTGCTAAACGCCGCTGAATTAGCGACCTTCATAATATAACTGGTCAGCGATAAGTCATTCTCGATTAGCCCTGCTAAGCCATACGCATCTGAATCTTTATCTTCCGTCAGCACTAGCACCTGGACACCCACAGCAGGAAGCACCGGTAACTCAATAGCACCGCTTGCAATATGCGTTTTCAATTGTTGTTCAAGGATAACCATCATTAACCTCACAGGATAAATTATGAGATTAATATTGTAGTTGATAAAAGCATGCCGAATAGCTTGCTAAGGCGCTACAAAAGTAAAATTAATTGACTAGGCGCTTATTTTATCAATTAAAAAAACTAACAAGGGAATGAAAAGCAAGAAAACAGAATAGATGGCGAAGAAATAGATGCGTTTTAGCGATCTAGATATGACCTAGATAGATATTATACGCCGCCTATACAGGTAGCACATTCAGCTGTAATCAATGTGCCGACATGGCTGCGGCGATAAGGTCTAGGTTGCTGATCATGAGCAGACATAGCGCGATACATTTTATTTTCTAGCGCTATCACTTTTCTCTCATGCTGGTAAGGATACATGGCACCGCTCATACCACCACTTCGAATAAACTCACTTGTCTCTGTGAGCGTCAGCTTAGCATGGAGCAGTTCATGCAATAATGCATCAACAGGGCTCGCTGTACAGTGTCCCGCGTCTACCTCACAAGCTTCATGCGATTTCAAAATCGCAGCTGCTCGCGTATCAAAATAAATTCTTACCGAGTTCACGTCAAAGTTGGTTCCTCTGACATCAGAGCGAAACTCTCCCGCCCTATGATGCAAAGTCCAAGGCTGCTTGCGAACACTCATTAATAATTCATAAGCTTGAGGACGTGCAGCAATATACTGAGCCATCTCATCAATATCGTCACCAAGATAACCAGGATCTCGTTTATTTTTAATCCATTTTTTCCCTAACAATTTGAGTACGGCTTGATATTTTTCAGGAGAAAAATCGTCGGCAACTGCCATATCGGAATGCTCATGAGCATCACTATGGGCTTCGTGTAAATCTAACGCTAAGCCATTGCTCTTTTCATTAAAATAATCAGTTGTCGGTGAGAATAAGCCTAACGGTCGAACAATTGTTGAGGCATTAACATGACTGGCTGCAAAGAGTGTTTGTCCACTAACCGCAGCGCTATTTAAGCTGAAGTCTGACGCCATAACCGAGCTGTTATGCAATAAAAACGAGCTTGCCGCTAAACGTATAGAGGCAAGTACAACACGCTGTCGTCGATCATGCTCAACCTTATGAGCAACTTTACGGCGATCTTCTAATAAGTACCAACCCGACTGGTTCGCAACCCGTTCTAGATGAGCAAAGGCTTCAGGGTTATTGAGACTAAAGGCAGCATGATAAATCATCGTCTGCTGGCCTTCGACAAGACAAAGCTTTACCGCATTCTCTCTACGATAAAACATCATATCCGAAGTAAAGAAAGCGATATTCATATCCATCAAGGCATCAAACTGAGGTGAACGCAGTAAACGTCGCGCCGCATCTGTCAATGAGCAACTTACTCTGCAGGTATTCACCTGAGCATTCAGCCATGCAGACATGATGGCAATAAATTGACTTATCAAACCTGTGGCTTTAGCTATGTAAGAGACTGATTTAGATCGCATTTTACCTTCTAACTCGATTTATTATTAATTCAACAAAAGCTTATGGATCAAAACTAGCATTGATCATAAAAAACACTTTTATTGTTGATTTCTTAAAGAATAGTCTAAAAAAGTGGTAATACAACCAATTTTCAGCATTTCTTATAGCGCTTTGCAAACCTAGGTCACAAAAACCAAAAAACCAGCATAAGCTGGTTTTTTGGGACGAACATTTAAGCAGAGTGCTATCTTTTGAGCTCTACATGCACTCGGCGATTGTATGCACGATTTTCATCAGAGTCATTAAGTCGAGCAGGAAGCGATTCGCCAAAGGCATGTATTTCAAACATCTCAGAATCGACGCCCTGACCTTCCATATAATCTGCAGTAGCTAAGGCACGACGCTCAGATAACTTCAAATTATAGGCTTGTGATGCATTGTCATCGGTATGCCCAGAAAAGACCACTTTATCAAATCGATTGGAATTAACCACGTAAGCAGAAACACGATCAAGTCGATTGGCAGAAACCGGTGTAATCACATTGCTGTCATTCTTAAAGTGAACCAAGCTTGAAATTAATTGCTGAAGTTCAGGATCTTCACAATCTTCTACCGCACTAATATCCCGACCTTCTGAATGGCCACATGGCAAATTCAAACTTTCATCATCAGAGACTAAGCCTAGAGATGCATTACTGCTGTTGTTAATTCCTGGCATCGGCGAATTTGGCGCCAAGATAAAAGGCGTAGGATCTATAATTAGATCACTGGGGTCACTCGGGTCGCTCGGATCATTTGGATCAACAATCACTGGTGGCATTTCAGCCTCATTAATTACTGAAACACGTGTCCAGCTAGCAACAAAATCACTTGAACCACTTTCAGTATTACCTACAGGGTTAAACACCCCATTAATAACATCACCGTCTGCATTTCCGTCAATTCTATTAGTAACAATACCACCGGCCATATCAAAAACATCAAAACCACCTAGGCCTTTAACAATCGCAACGGTACCTGCAATATTAAAAGTATCATTAGAAGCGCCACCAATTAATGTATCGATAGACGCGCCATCAAGTATGTTTAAACTATTTTGGACTTGTGATGTTGCCACTAAATATCCAATACTGGTAAAGCTGACAGCAGCTGTATTTTCCCAGCCACTACCTGAGCCTATACCCTCATAACTTGCAGTACCTTCATTAAGACCGGTAACCTGATAGTTAGCGAAACCATAAAGGCGGTTAACATCAGCTACACCTGCAATCGTTAAGCTAGACATTACCGGATTCATATTTTCAAAAAATTCCAACCGGCCCTCTGAATCACTAGTACCATCACCAATAGTGACTGATACAGCTCCTGTACCTACGTTAAGCTGATTTGCTAAAGCAATTCTACCGGCACTCATTTCGACACTGCCATTGGTCGCCGATGCATCCACACTGCCCGTCGACTGAATCTTACCGCCAGTACCAATTAATCGAATAACGCCAGGCGTTGAAGTATCAATACCTGTAGCGCGAATAACGCCCTTGTTATTAATCGCAAAGCTTTTAGGGTCAGAAACAATAGCGCGGATATTGATATTATTCGCGCTGACTTCAGTATTCGCAGCGATATCAACAACTCTGTCACCATTGCTTGTTTGCAACGCTTCAGAAATATCAAACTGCATTAAATTATTATTATCAAAGGTAACAATCACTTCATTACCCGCAATTAAATTCAAATCGCCAGCTGCTATATCAATGTCACCATCAATATTAATATCACCTGATAACAAAGCAATTTGAGCAGCGGTTAAATTAGACGTTAAGCCCTGCACATTAATACTGGCACCCGCACCGGCAGTGGTAAAACGTAAATTATTATTTTCAAAATCAGTACTATCAATAGCATGAGTACTAGCAACTAAACTGGCTAAATCAACCTGCGCACCTGTACCAAAAACGATGCCATTTTGATTCACTAAGAACACTTGAACGTTACCGTTAAGCAGGCCATTAATGTTACTGGCATTACCACTAATGTCGTTGGCTAATACCGACCAACTAGCAGCACCACCACTATGGTTAAATGAAAGTGTTTCACCATTAGCAATGTTAATCCCGCCACCAGAAAAGCTTACAACGCGATTATCTTGGCTGACCGTTAAAGTGCCTTGAGTACCGCTTGCGCTGTAGCTTGAACCACCATTCACGTAGGTCGCATCACCTACCTGAGGGAGTGCAGATGCATTTTGCATAAACACCGCCGAGGTGAGCATTGCAATAGTGCGTGCAAGAACCGGTTTTCTAAGTGTTACGGAAAGCTTACTCATATCATACCTACCTATATACTTGGGTAATTCCCTGTCTACTGATATCAAGACTGAGCGAAAAAGATAAAAATACGCAAAGTCTAATGAATGGGGTGAATTAACAACAATATTTAACCAACAACTGTAGCTTTAAATTATTAAATGGCTATTTGATTCAGTGGGCCGCAGGACTAAATAAAATCGTTATATCTTTCAGTGGTTTAACAAAACCCTCTATTATTGATCAAATTATAACCAACTATTGGTTTATCAACAACCTGAAACTACTTTTTTACTCTTTTATTCGTCCAAAAAACGACGCTTATAAATTCAAACCGACGCTCAGCCAGTATTGAGTATTCTCGCCATTAGCTGCCTCTGATCCATCAAACGGTTTTGCTGCTGAAAAGCGAGCAAATCCACCAATATTAGGAAAAGTTAGCTCTGTCTCAACGCCCCAACCAGCAATCTCAATTGAGCTTGTAGGGCCGCCGTTGGCATCTTTTAGCTTGCCCCAGCCATAATCAGCAAATACTGAAAGCGATAAAATATCACTCCAACTATATTCGCCATAAGCGTTGCCATCAGAAAAAACGCCACCATTAATAACCCAAGACAAACTCGTGAATACCGCGGTATCTCTTACGTATTCAGCAACCGGATAGGCTCTCACTGTGTAGGGGCCACCTAAGCTCATGCGTTCTAATGATGATAATGAATCGTCCGAATACTGGCCATTAAAGTGGAATAATAATGAGTTATTTCGAACAACCGATTGTAAACGGCTATAACTGGCACTGACTTTATTAAATTGCCCTGGCAGCGCTTGCTCGCCATTAACAATACCTAAACTCTCGCCATTGCCTTGGCCATCCATTGAACCTAAAACGTCATTGAAGCCATGCGAAAATGTTAGCGAACCGCGGTGCACACCTCTGAATCGTGTATCTACCGAATCGGCTACAACCGATGCTTCTAATACAGTTAAGCGATCGACACCTTGTTCAACATTGAATGAAGTGAAATCGACATTGGAGCGTTTAACGGCCAAACCAAGGCGCGTAGCCAAGTTAACGTTTCTCTGGCGTATCCATTGCGAGTTAATAAACATTTCACCAATTTCTGTATCGCCCTCTATACCTAAGGCGAGTACTGCAACATCTTCAACGTCATAACTGGTTTTACTAAAGCCAAGCCCAAAAGTATGAACTAAATTGGGATGAGTAATTTGATAAGTGACTCGAGCATTGCGTAAATCACCCGGACTAAATGTTTTTACTGTATCTACTGACAGTTGATCGATATGGCCAGTAATATTATTCACTTTAACGCCAAGTAATAATCGCGCATCACCTGTTGATTCAACACCATGGTTATCGGCTTGAATAAAGTAACTTACTGGGTCTTCATTAACGGCTTTAACGGTTAACGCAGTTTCACCCACTTCATTGCCAGGCTTAAATACTGCAGTAGCAGTAAAGCCAGGCATATCACTTAAACGAAGAAGTTTGCTTTCAACAAACTCAAGATTAACGGCATCACCGATAACGTTCTTAAAAGGGTATTGGATAACACTGTCGCTATAAAGAAGGTTTGCATCGCTATTAATGTCCCCGAACTTACCGACAAATACGTGAATCGCTACCGCACCACTCTCAATTTCTTGAGCCGGTAAAATAGCCTTAGCCAACATTAAACCTGACTCTCGAAGATTTTCTGTTACCAGAAAAGTAAGATCGTCAAGCTCAGTTAAATTAAAGTTTTTATCCGAACCTAAAAGATAATCATTAACGAGGTTATTAATATTATTAATTTGTTCACTAGCAATAAGCTCTGGCTCATCGTAAGTCACAACAAATTTTTGTACGTTAATCACTGGACCGCTATCAGCATCGACGGGGCGTGCAGCGACAGGAGGAACATATACGATATTATCATCAACAATATCAGGAAGCATTGGAACTTCTCGCTCAGGCTCTAATGCACCGGGAGAGATATTTTGAGCCATAAGGGGGGATTGAAAAAAACAAACCCATAGTGCCGAAGTGCTATAAATCATCCATTTTTTAAGCATTTTAGTATCCAACTGCATTATTTATTATTCCTATACATGGTTGCGATATCGACAACTTAACCAGCAACCAAAAGTAATTTATTTATTGTTAAAACAGTTTTTCATCGAGACATACAGCGTCTTAAAATTCCAAACTATACCTTTATCATTAATCTGACTTTCTTCGCATTGTAAGCAAACCCAAAGCCGTGGCATATAATACTAGAGTTCCAGGCAAAGGTACTACTGCTGCTTGAGAATCAATACCAATTTCAAAGGCATCGACAATATAAGAGCCACTAAAACTGGTTACAGAAAGATCAGTCAGGTCGCTAAGGTAGTTAACTTCTGCCCCATTGGTATCGTACTCATCACCTTCATCATCAAGAAGCTGTCGATTAAAACCGAGGATTCTATCGGTATGACAACCTTCACCATCATCAGGCAAAGCATATCCACATACACCAACGGGTGATGTTTCAATATTGATACCATCAAAGATTAGATTGCTGGATGATAAATCGACAGATTGATTATTTATCGATAAGGTCTGATCGGCTACACTAAAAATAAATATCGAATTAACTTCAATGTTATCCGCTATCGTGAGATTCCAATCTAGAGCGACTCCCGCAGACAAAACTAGCGACACATCTCCAGTTAATCCAGCATTACCACTACCATCAACAACGTTAAGGTTATTTAGATCAACTTGAATGTCGTTGTTCGGATTAGTTTCATCAACAAAAGCACTATTCCTGTAGGCACCCAAATAAAGGAGTTCTTCTCCCCCATTTTCTTCAGAGGTAACCAAACCTAAACTTTCATTGTGCTGTTGAAAAACCTCATCCTTTATGAAGTTTTTGAACACATTGTGGGTTTGCCCCTCAAACTCATAACTCGCAGCGCCTTCTGCTGCTGGCGTAGTCATAGACACACGTGCAGCACTCGCTGACACAGAAGCTATAACCGCTAATATCAATACCGATATTTTTTTCACGAAAAAATCCCTCATCCAATTCGATTGAGGACGGATTCATAGTGTTTAGTCAGAAGGAAATAAGATGCATGTGGGCTGCAGAAAGAAGCCGGTATGCTAAGAATGCAGTTAAATTAAGTGATTAAATCTAACTGTCTACCCTATTTCACTTTTGACAAACTGAATAAACCAGTCCTGCCAATAATTAAAATAGGGGCCAAGGGATCTACATAATACCTACAGAGGAGGCAATGTCAATTGATTATTTAATAGGCAAGCAATGGTGTGTTAGACGCTTAAATTGAAGAAAAAACTATAAGCTGTTGTTTTTATGGGTATAAATTGACCTGTTCGATATTTGAATACACGCTAAAAAACGAAAACGACAATAAAATTAATTGAAAAAAATATTTTACGCTCCCAATTAAACGCAACATTCTCTCCATAACTCGCTCTGCATGATTCAATTAAAACCTTAGATTAGAACTCTATCAGCAAAAATGAAGCTGGACTGAAACTCAGTCAATAGCACAGACAGTAGCCTTTATTATTTGAAAAATGCTAAAACTAAGGCATTAAAAATATCTGGCTTCTCAGCATGTAACCAGTGGCTAGCACCAGCAATTTCTTCGAATATGCTATTGGGAAAAAGCTCTCGAGTCACAGCCTTATACTCAGGCTTAATATAATCAGAGTTTTCACCCGCAATAAATAGCACCGAACGCTCAAAAGCCTGATGATCTTTATCGAGTGATAGACCCTGACGAAGCTCTGCATAGTTTTTTATGATGGCTGGCAAGTTCATGCGCCAACGAAAACCTTGCTCCTGCTTTTCTAAATTTTGCATTAAAAACTGACAGGTAGAAGTATCTTCTATTGATGCCTGAAGTGATTGCTGTACCTCTGCACGATTTTTCACATGCTGTAAATCAATAGCGCTAAGGCCTGTAAAGACAGCATCATGCTGCGATGCATAAGTCACCGGGGCTATGTCAGCCACAACCAGTTTATGCACTCGCGATGGGTGACGAAGCGCTAAACTCATGGCTACTTTTCCACCGAGTGAGTGTCCAAGCACATTCACCGCCTGCAACCCAAGGCGGTCAAGCATAGCCAAAACCTCATCGGCCATAGAGGCAATCGTCATTGCATTACTGTGTGGCGAACGACCATGGTTAGGCAGGTCAAAAGAAAAAACAGCGTATTGATCGGATAATACACGTGCAACGGTACCGAGATTACGACCCATACCAAATAGACCATGAAGCAGAATAACCGGTGGCTTACCACTGTTCAGATTAGATTCACCGCTGCGGGTTACATAAAGATCTTGCTCAACACTCATAACCATCATAACTCTTCACTTTTAATCAACGAAAATTTCAAAGGCTAAAGATTATATCGCCTTATAGCCGATAACCGGGACTGTTATTAACCAACACAATTGGTAGAATAATGGCATATCATTTATGAGCAGCGATTCATCATTACTGAATCGCGAATAAATCACCCCTCTCTATTTTTCTAGGATTTTTATCTATGTACTTTTCAGCATCAACCCATCTCGATAAAAACCAAGTATTTAAAACACGATTTGATAGCCATAAAAAAACTATCCATCGATGGCTAAGCCTATTATTAACTGGCATCCTGCTCAGCGCCTGCCAAACCACTTCATTTAATGACACCGCCTACCCGTTTGTCATTAATAGCGAAAAAATGGCAGAGCAACCCGTCGATAAGGTGATCATTGCGCATGTCAACTTAGGCAGCCCCTCTAAACATTATTTAAACGAATATGAAAACAAAATAGATAAAGAAGTCATTACTCAATTAGAGGCTGGCGGTTATAAAATAGAAAGTAACGCACTGTTTCAAAAAGCCTGGCGTGATGCCACACGAAAATACGGCGAACCCTATAGCCCAGTCACTTCACAAGTTAATGCTAGAGCTTTTCAACGCGTAATTTACACCGCAATCAATACATTAAAAGAACAGACAGATATCAAAGCCGTTGTATTTACCGATTTAATTGAACGACAAGTCTCGTTTGGTCATCATATTAATCGCAATACAAAGTGGGATGGCGTATCGCGTAAACCCAAAATAAAAGGTGCCGGTACAGGTATTTCACAAGGGTTTGATTGGAGTCAAACGGTACCCGCAGCCTCACTGTCAGTCACCGTTTATCATGTCGATGGCCAGCGCTTATTTCAGAGTATTGGCGGTTTAGAAGTTACACGTAAACTTGATCCTAACAAAGGCGGCAATGGTCGATTTGTTCGAAGAGATAAATTATTCACCAGCCAAGCCAATGTGCGTCAGGGCGTCAACTTTGCATTACACCCTTTTGTCAAAATGAAAGGCTACCCAGAAAAGAAATAACCTTTATAACAAGGGTTAACCCGCCAGATAACTTAGAATACGAGAGATCTCGCAAAGTGGCCGCCCGCTTTGCTCTGCCCATTCAACAAACGCTTTTTGCGCCTCAAGCATGGCCGTTTTGGACTTAGGTTCGCGATCAACAATGCCCAGCCCCACTAATACTGCCACCGTATCATTGGTCAATAAAAACGTATCAACACCCGCCATTCTTAAGAATCGCGAACCCGAATGCCCTCCTAAATGGGCACCTCGCTTTTTTAAATCCAACCATAAGCTGACAATATCGTGACTCGGCCAATCCGCTAACCACTGTCCAAAGCTGCCATGCGATTGCACAACATCACAAACCAATACCGCATTAGTACGTATCGATTTAATTTTTCCCCAATGCCTAATAATACCTTCAGCTTGCAATATATCTTCTAAGCCCTCATCGCTGAGTGCCGCTAATGCTCGAGGATTAAAGCCATAACAGGCTTTTTCAAATGCCGGCCATTTGGCATCAACCATTTTATGCTGCAAACCCGAACGAAAAACACGGCGACATATCAGCGAAAGATAGTCTGCATCGGAGCGAGCAATCAATTGCTTTCTGGTAGCCAATCTTGGCAGTTGGGATTCAAGATCTTGCACCGAAGCAAAGCGTTTAAGTGCTTGTGTATAAATCCAATCAAATGATCGAGCGGGATATTTTGTTGTCACTTCATTTGCCTTGCTCTAAATGTTTTTAGTTATCGTTTAATGTTTAATGTTTAATGTTTAATGTTTAATGTTTAATGGTTTCTACCGCAGTAAAGTCTAAAGATGCTGAGTTGATACAGTAGCGCATACCCGTCGGCGCAGGGCCATCATTAAACAGATGACCTAAATGCGCATCGCAACTCGCACAAGTCACTTCCGTTCGTTGCATACCATGAGAGCCATCCACATGCTCAGCGACTGCACCCTCCGCGCCAGGCTGATAAAAACTCGGCCAACCAGAACCTGAATCGTATTTAGCTTGGGTATTAAATAATACTGTTTGGCAGCATTTACACAAGAACTGCCCCTGCTCTTTTATTTCATTATATTTGCCCGTAAACGCTCGCTCAGTGCCCTTTTGTCGAGTAATCTGATACTCCTCAGGCGACAGCTGCTCGCGCCATTGCGCATCCGTTTTAATCACTTTAGTCATATATCACCCATTAAGATCAAGATATGTAGCTAGCTTACGTTGGTTTATGTAGATATTACATCGCCAGTTATCCCAAGGTAAGTCTATAATCGTTATATACGTTCAATAAAAATGAATAGACTTTATTGATATAGTTATTTAGATGTACCTGTTTGACGTACATATCAATAGAAAAGAGACTGAGTGATGTCCAGCATTTCAAAATCCGGCAAATTACAAAACGTGTGTTATGACATTCGTGGCCCCGTGCTGCGTGAAGCCACACGCCTAGAAGATGAAGGTCACCGTATACTCAAACTGAATATCGGTAATCCGGCTGCCTTTGGCATGCTGACACCTGATGAAATCCTACAAGATGTGATCCGTAACCTCCCCGATGCTCAAGGCTACTGTGACTCGAAAGGACTGTATTCTGCTCGCAAAGCCATTATGCAAGACTGTCAACTACGTGGCGTTGAAGGCGTCGAAGTTGATGATATCTATCTTGGTAACGGTGTTAGTGAACTGATTGTTATGGCCATGCAAGGCCTACTGAATGATGGTGATGAAGTCCTTGTACCCGCACCAGACTACCCACTATGGACAGCCGCAGTAACATTAAGTGGCGGTAAGCCCGTGCATTATGTCTGTGACGAACAAGCAGACTGGCAACCCGATATTGACGACATAAAAAGTAAGATTACCGCTCGCACGCGTGCCATCGTTATTATCAACCCGAATAACCCAACGGGTGCCGTTTATGACAAAGACATATTAGAACAACTGGCACAAGTGGCTCGCGACCATAAACTCGTGGTTTGCGCTGACGAAATCTACGACCGCATACTTTACGATGGCACCGTCCACACACCTTTTGCAACGCTTGCGCATGACCTACTCTGCCTATCGTTTAACGGTTTATCAAAATCCTATCGCCTAGCGGGCTTTCGCTCTGGGTGGATGATATTAACGGGGAAAAAAGAAGACTCTAAAGACTTTGTTGAAGGTTTAGATATTCTCGCGTCAATGCGACTTTGCGCCAACGTCCCTGCTCAATTCGCCATACAAACAGCGTTAGGCGGCTACCAAAGCATTAACGACCTAGTACTTCCAACCGGAAGACTAGGCGCACAACGCGATGTTGCCTATAACAAACTTATTGAAATTCCCGGGGTAAGCTGTGTCAAACCTAAGGGTGCTATTTATATGTTCCCTAAGTTAGATGAGAAGATGTACCCGATTGTCGATGATGAGAAATTTATCTTAGACTTATTATTAGAGCAGAAGATGTTGTTAGTACAAGGCTCAGCATTTAATTTGCAAAGTAAAAATCATTTGCGAATCGTCTTTTTACCCGAGCAATTTGTATTAGGCGATGCAATTGATCGGCTGGCTAAATTTTTGGAAGATCGTAGAAAATAACTTAGCTAACGTTTTTATATAGCGTTTTTATATAGCGCTCTTATATAGCATTAAATAGGTTGTTTTTGGTCGTGCTCATCGACGTTAACAAACGTCATATGCGTTGAAAACAGCACGCGTTCAGGGTCAATATCTTTCACCTTACCGAACACACTAATACGATAAGTGACAGACGTAAGTGACAGACGTCTTGCCTAAGCGCTCCTGCTCTGCCCTAAACAACAACACTTCACCTTTTTCAATCCGGTAGCGAAACTCGACATTATCCATTGCCACCGTCACAAAACGTCGACCGGGAAAATCAACGGTCGCCGTAATATAAGCAATCTCATCAATCCAATTTAATAGATTGCCGCCAAATAAATAGCCGTAATGATTAATATGCTCAGGCAGTACTAGTTTATAGTGATCCATAATTATTTAAATAAACCCCAATTAACCAATCAGTTAAATTATTCTTCTTGAAGAAAAGCCATAAACAGCATAGCCAAAACTGCACCCACTAACTGAGCAGCAATAAAAGCCGCAATAAAATCTGGATTGATACCAGTAAAACTATCACTAAAGCCACGCGCAATGGTGACAGCAGGATTTGCAAAAGACGTTGAAGAAGTAAACCAGTAACCGGCAGAGATATACAGGCCAACTGCCGGCGCCACAGCAAGTAAATGAAACTTTCTAACGCCTAATATCGTCATCAATAAGCCAAAGGTCGCAATCACTTCTGACAAATAAATATTAAACCCACCTCTATCATTGTCAGACACCTGAAAAACATCTAAACCAAACATCGCATGCGCCAGCACTACACCAAACAAACCACCGGCGCATTGAAAAATAATAAAAGCGATAAAGCGCTTAGCATCGATTTCTTTTTTTAAGAACATCACCAGACTAACGACGGGATTAAAGTGCGCGCCTGAAATAGCGATAAAAATCCAAATTAACGCGGTTAAGCCAACCCCCGTCGCGATGGTATTAGCTAACAATACACTGAGCTGATCGGCCGATAGGCCTTGAGCCATAATGCCAGAACCAATAACCACCATCACTAAAAAACAAGTACCAACGAATTCAGCCAAACTGGCTCGAAGTAAAGCTTTACTCATCAATTATTCCCACTCAATCGTTATTAATTTCTATTCAAAAATCTTAAAATCTTATTTTGCCAATATTCTCAATTTCATCAGCAAGAATATCTACCCACACTCGATAACCTTTTACACTCAAATGAATACCATCTGAAGTCAAACTTGAATCCAAACCATCAACAGATGAAAGTTCATTAAGACTCAGAAATTTTACACCGTTCGCTTCAGCATAAATCCTTAAAAGCCCGTTCATCTTATTAACTTGGCCTACTCTTTCATTACATTTAACTTGTGAACACTGAATGGTAGATTGAATAACAACTTTGATATGATTTTTTTGAAGCACTTCAACTATTTCAGCATAGTTTTCTAGTACCTTATCTATCGCTACATAACTATAGATATCATTGATGCCAAGCATAATAAATGCATATTTTGGATTTGTTGATAAAATAGTGTTCAATCGATTTTTGACGTCGGCCGTCTTATCGCCACCAACCCCTCTATTTGCTACAGAGATTGCAGGAAAAAACTCATTCCACCTTCCTGAATGGGTAAGACTATCACCAACAAATACAAAATCTACATCAGGGGAAAACTCTTCGAACATTTCCAGCTTGTTAGATACTTTTTTTGTTGTTTTTACTTTAGTCTCAGGAAAAAGAGTCCAACGAAGCTTTCTTAGCTCTTCATAAGGAAAAACCTCCCTATGCCCAACAAAAAATCCAGACATAAAAGCGGAAACCAGAATCCCAAAAAGACATCCAGCAATAATAAATCCTTTTAACAGGCGCGCGCGTCGCTTCATCGATAATCCTTTATCTATATACTGCAATAAATACTGTAATCCCTAAATCTGAATTGATACTAAGAGAAAAAACCTCAAGATCAACTATTAAAACTTATCGAACCTGACAACCCTCCTAAATTATTTTTATAATAAAATCAAAAGCCATATAGAATCAATTATTCCCACTCAATGACATCATGATCGTACCCCATTGATTATATTGATATTTTAAAAAGTGTGAAATAAGTGTGAAAGTAGAAACTTTGCCTTCACCCGACAAAATCAATCAAAACCATTTAAAACCCACCGATAGTTTCACACCATGTAACCAAGGAGAATAGCATATTCTATGGCATTTCAAACTTCATATACATCCCAAAAAATATCTAGTTACATTACAATTGAGCATAGGGTTAATTTGGAGAACAGAAATGCATCAAATACTGGCAATAACACTGGCAATTTTATTAGTAGGTTGCAGTTCCAAACCACTGGCAAAATTTGATGTAAATCAAAACCCCAAAACGATCGTAACGGCCAATAAGTACGACTTTGGTGAAGTTTTAAACCACAGTTATTTCTTTAAACAAGCCAACAAGGACCAAAGTTATACTCTATACATACCTAATTCTTATGATGAATCTCAGAGTTACCCACTAATAATACTTCTGCATGGGCTTCGCAGTAATCCTAATCAAATCATTAACTACAAAGGAATTATCCCCGAGGCAGAAAAGCGTGGCTACGTTATAGCTGCCCCCTATGGATACAACGAACGTGGGTGGTATGGCAGTCGTGGAAAGGGCAAAGACGGTGTTGCGTTTGGAAAAGCAGATGATCCAGAAAACCTTGGTGAGTTAAGCGAGATGGATGTCATGAACGTGTTGGGAATTGTGAAAAAAGACCTCTCGATTGATCCTCAACGTATCTACTTGCTTGGTCATTCTATGGGCGGTGGAGGGGCATTACATTTAGCTGCAACCTATCCTCAAGCATGGACTGGCTTAGCTTGCTTAGCACCATCATTTAATGGGAAATATTCAAGCTTAGATGGTTTAAAAAATCTACCTATATATGTAGTTACCGGTGATAAAGATCGTCTTGTTCCTGTCAGAAAAGTGCGACGCTTAGTTGAAGAAATGAAGCAGCTTGAAATGGATGTAATCTACCAAGAAATAAAAGGCGGTCGTCATTTTAGAACCATAACTCACAATCCAGAAATGATTGCAGAGGTTTTTGACTTCTTCGATCAAAATCAATAAAAAGTTTTGCAGAAATTATAAAAGTGATGTTTGTTACTTATGATTTTCAATAGACACAAGTTTGTGGAACAAGCTGTGAGACTAGGATTTAAAAACTCAATAAAAACAATAGGTTACAAAAGTGTGGAACAGTTTAATAGAGGGTGTAAAACAAACTGTGTAACTGCCCGCTTTAAACATGAGGAGTTAGCTGCTCCTCAAACTCTATCATAAAACGATTTAACGCTGGTTTCCAATCCCTAATC